>Ga0268261_10004591_pt1 | contig 10364 bp, 6 predicted proteins | sample TergutNc150P1_FD_190353 | JGI IMG/M metagenome (GOLD analysis project Ga0268261, IMG submission 190353) | Nasutitermes corniger P1 segment gut microbial community from laboratory colony in Florida, USA - Nc150 P1 (SPAdes) (version 2) | ecosystem: Host-associated > Arthropoda: Insects > Digestive...
GTTAGTTACAGTGCTGTATTGTGTGACACTGTATATATTGGTATTTGATGTTACGTACAGCAATGTTATGGCAGTCAGTCCGGTGTGGCACGGTTAGTTACAGTGCTGTATTTTGTGACACTGTATATATTGGTATTTGTTGTTACGTACAACAATGTTGTGTTTATGGAAGGAACAGACAGACAAGTTAGGCTGTGGTGAGTGTTGGCATACCGCGGTTGTACTAATTCATAATTATGGGTAAGTCCAGCGGTTGGCTAGCAAGTTGCTGTATCATCAAGAGCTTGATATTGTGGGGCAGTGTTGTTGTGTGGAATGAAGAATTTATAGTCACACAAAATAATGGATCTGTTTTTGTTAGGTTTGTTACAAAACATTATTATTGTAATGCAAAGTGGAACGTAAGTACAGTGCATTTGAACAGCAAGTGAGAAAATTAGAGGTGATTTTACTGTTCTGGCATTCTGGACTATGAAAGCACAGTGTTGGCTAGTGTTACCGGCCTTTCAGTTTCAAGCCCTGAAACGGACCGGCGATTCAGGTTCCAACCCTGAAAGGGCTTCCTTGAGATAATTCCCTCTTGCTCTAAATAGCATAAATATGGAAACAGCAGCACTGTGTGGGGGTCGTTAAGACAGTCAACAGTTTCAAACTGGACAGAACAACTGTCAACTGTACATTTGTTACAAGTTTTGCAGCTTGCTGTTTTACACTGTGCAGAACAACTGTCAACTGTACATTTGTTACAAGTTTTGCAGCTCGCTGTTTCTGACTGTTACCTTAGACTTGTACAGTTCTGAGGATGTAATTCATTCAGTAGCAATGCCAGTGGACAGCAGCACTAAATGTTGGTTTATTGTAAGTTTGGGTATACTGACTAGAATTAGCGCAGCCAGTGTGTTTGGCTTTCCAAAACTTAAATTCGGCTTATAGGATTTTCTGAATTTGAATTTCGGTGACTAAAAACGTTTCATTACATGCGGGGGAATTTGGTTTGGACAGGGCAGAAGAAGCAAGAGAGGGAAACTCCGTTTTTGGCAGTTACATTAGTGCAGCGTAAAATTCGGTTGCTCCATCATTTTGTGACTATTTTATATAAATGTTTGATTAAAAGAAAGAAGTGACAACTGTGAGAAAAAGTGCCATTGTATAAACCCGAAAAGTTGTTATAAGATTCTAATTGCTGTAATCCGAAAGTTAACTGCCACCTATAAACAAACAATAAACCACAAAACTAAGTTTTGTTTTCAGCCAGCAGCAGTTGATCGCAGGCCTTGCAGGGACAACGCACATAATTTACCTGCGATTAAAACCTTCAGTTTTACTGAGCAGAAGGAAGTTACACTCCTACGCACCCAAAGCGAAAAGGACGGCAGCACTACTGTGTTGGTATCAGTGTTTCGGAGGGACGTACTGCTACCATCTTCAGGTCTGAAGCACACTTCACTGCTACAGACGGACAGCTGTACAGTCGGTACCCACCAATCATACCGCACAGCTGTACATTCGGTACCAACCAATCATACCGCACACCTGTACAGTCGGTACCCACCAATCATACAGCACAGCTGTACAGTCGGTACCAACCAATCATACTGCACAGCTGTACAGTCGGTACACACCAATCATACCGCACAGCTGTACAGTCGGTACCCACCAATGATACCGCACAGCTGTACAGTCGGTACCCACCAATCTTACCGCACAACTGTACAGTCGGTACCCACGAATCATACCGCACAGCTGTACAGTCGTTACCCACCAATCATATCGCACAGCTCTACAGTCGGTACCCACCAATCATACCGCGCAGCTGTACAGTCGGTACCCACCAATCATACCGCACAGCTGTACAGTCGGTACCCACGAATCATACCGCACAGCTGTAAGTCGTTACCCACCAATCATACCGCACAGCTGTACAGTCGGTATCCACCAATCATAGTGCGCAGCTGTACAGTCGGTACCCACCAATCATACCGCACAGCTGTACAGTCGGTATCCACCAGTCATAGTGCGCAGCTGTACAGTGGGTACCCACCAATCTTACCGCACAGCATCATGGCTGTTCTTGATACGTTAACAGGTAATATTGCGACTGTTGTGATTATTTTGTTACAGGCAGATATCCATTTGCGTTTAACTTTCGAAGTGTTACTCCACATATTTGCTTTTATATGACTCAGGGTAGGATCCACTGAAGCTGTTCTGTAAGTGTAGTAATGTCTCTTAACTTTGCACAAAGGCAGTGCGGTTTCTTTACCAGATGACCGAATCTTGATGTCACCAGCTGTCTAGACCGATGTAACAGTATCCGTGGTTACTTTTGGCAGAGCTTCTGATTATAAAATTTCAAGCAAAGAGAAATGATAGTCATACATAAGTAAAAGAGTGAAATATTTTGTTCTTCTAATTTGTTTACCAGCAATCAGAAACTTATTACCAAATGTAGCTGCACTGTGTCTCAGAGTCCCTCTACAGATTTCTTTGGTGTTACCGTCTTGATGCTCGCTCTCAGTACCGACTGTACCTGTTACTTGTTACCTTCAGACCTTCCGAACACATTCTGTATCATAAGGTGTTCAGATAGGGGAGAACTGCTTTCTGTCACTTTCTGCTGTACTTTGTAACGAGGGTTACACAATGTTTTGGGAAGGGGTTATTAATACAGTTGTTATTGTGCAATTTACCCCCGTGGTAGTCGTGACGGTACTGAAGCAGGATCAGGTGATTTGTTATCCAGTTTGCTGCCATCACTCACTTATGAACTGATAAATAATTCATACAGTTTGTAAGAACGCTACTGCAGGGATGAGAGAGGGAATGTCTACTGAGCAATTGCTTCAAATGTCTGCAGTCCGTACAGAGTGTTTCAGCATTACTGACTTCGTTACGTACAGTACAGTACAGTACAGTACAGTGCAGTACAGTACAGTATATTACAGTACAGTACAATACAGCACAGTACAGTACTTTAGAGTACAGTAGAGGACAATAGAGCACGGTACAGTACAGTACAGTACAGTACAGTAGAGCACAGTATACTAAATTACAGTATACTACATTACAGTAGAGTACAGTAGAGTACAGCACAGTACAGTACAGTACAGTACAGTACAGTACAGTACAGCACAGTACAGTACAGTACAGTACAGTACAGTACAGTACAGTACAGTAGAGCACGGTACAGTACAGTACAGTACAGTAGAGTACACTAGAGTACATTACAATACAGTAGAGTACAATAGAGTACAGTACAGTACAGTAGAGTACAATACAGTACAGTACAGTACAGTACAGTACAGTACAGTACAGTACGCTACTGTAGAATACAGTACAGTAAAGTAGAGTACAGTACAGTACAGTACAGTAGAGTACTGTAGAGTACAGTAAAGTAAATAGAGTACAGTACAGTACAGTACAGTACTCTACTGTAGAGTACAGTACAGTAGAGTACATTACAGTACAATACAGTAAAATACAGTACAGTATGGTACAGCACAATACAGTACAGTACTCTACTGTAGAGTACAGTACAGTAAAGTACAGTACAGTACAGTACTATACTGTAGAGTACAGTGCTCTACTGTAGATTACAGCACAGTACGGTACAGTAAAGTACAGTAGAGTACAGTACAGTACAGTACAGTACAGTACAGTACAGTAAAGCACTGTAAAGTAGAGTACAGTACAGTACACTACTGTAGAATACAGTACAGTACAGTACATTAGAGTACAGTACTGTACAATACACTACAGTACGGTACAATTCAATACAGTACAGTACTCTACTGTAGAGTACAGTACAGTAGAGTAGAGTAGAGTACAGTACAGTACAGTAGAGTACAGTACAGTACTGTACAGTACAGTACAGTACAGTACAGCACAGTACAAAAAAGTACTCTAATGTAGAGTACAGTAGAGTAAAGTAAAGTACAGTAAAGTACAATACAGTACAGTAAAGTACAGTAAAGTTAATTAGAGTGCAGTACGGTACAGTACAGTACAGTAGAGTACAGTACAGTACAGTACTGTACAGTAGAGTAGATTAGAGTACAGTACAGTACAGTACAGTACAGTAGAGTATAGCACAGTACAGTAGAATACAGTGCAGTACAGTACAGTACAGTACATTAGAGTACAGTACAGTACAGTACAGTTCAGTACAGTACAATATTGTACAGTACAGTACAGTACAGTAGAGTAGAGTACAGTACAGTAGAGTACAGTACAGTAGAGTACAGTACAGTTCAGTACTGTACAGTAGAGTACAGTTCAGTACAGTACAGTACAGTAGAATACAGTACAGCACAGTAGAGTAGAGTAGAGTAGAATACAGTACAGTACAGTACAGTACAGTACAGGAAGGTGGAGTACAGTACAGTAGAGTACAGTACAGTACTATACACTATACACTACACACAATACCCCACATACTGCACACTATACACTATACACAGTACGACATATACTGTACACTATACCCAGTACCACATATTCTGTACACTGTACACTATACACAGTACCCCATATACTCTACACTATACACTACACACAATACCCCATATACTGTACACTATACACTATAAACAGTTCCACATATACTGTACACTATACCCAGTACCACATATACTGTACACTGTACACTACACACAATACCCCATATACTGTACACTATACACAGTACCACATATACTGTACACTATACCTGTTACCACATATACTGTACACTGTACACTATACACAGCACCCCATATATTCTACACTATACACTACACACAATACCCCATATACTGTACACTATACACTATACACAGTACCACATGTACTGTACACTATACCCAGTACCACATATACTGTACACTATACCCAGTACCACATATACTGTACACTATACCCAGTACCACATATACTGTACACTGTACACTACACAAATACCCCATGTACTGTACACTATACACTACACACAGTACCACATATACTGTACACTATGCACTATACACAGTACCCCATATACTCTACACTATACACTACACACAATACCCCATATACTCTACACTATACACTATACACAGCACCCTATATACTCTACACTATACACTACACACAATACCCCATATACTCTACACTATACACTATTCACAGTAATCCATATACTCTACACTATACACTACACACAATACCCCATATAATGCACACTATACACAGTACCACATATGCTGTACACTATACCCTGTACCACATATACTGTAGACTATACACTATACACAGTACCCCATATACTCTGCACTATACACTACACACAATACCCCATATATTGTACACTATACACTAAAACACAGTACTTAATATACTGTACACTATACACAGTACTCTATATACTCTACACTATACACTACACACAATACCCCATATACTGTACACTATACACTGCACATAGTACCTCATATATTGTACACTATACACTATACACAGTACCCCATATACTGTACACTATACCCAGTACCACATGTACTGCACACTATACACTATACACAATACTCCATATACTGTACACCATACACTACACACAGTACCCCATATAGTGTACACTATACACTATATACAATACCCCATATACTGTACACTATACACTACACACAATAACCCATAAACTGTACACTATACACAGTACCCCATATACTGTACACTTTACACTGTATATCGTACCCCATATACTGTACACTACACACTACACACAGTACCCCATGTACTGTACACAATACACTATATATAGTACCCCATATATTGTACACTACACACAATACACAGTATATCAAACATACAATATGTCCAACAGTTATCCAATCCAGATTGTACTCTTACAACTGAGATACAATAACACCAGATACTACGCAGCTAGCAAGTATTTCGATGTAACGAAAGAAGTAGAAAGAGAACCGGAAATGATCGAGGAAATACTAGAGTTCGCTAAGGGAAACTGACTTGTCATCGCCGTCGACAGTAATTCTAGATCGGTAGCATGGCACGACAGCCAAACAAACCAAGGGGGGAAATAATGGAAGAATATATAACAAGCAAATATCTATATATGACGAATGAAAAAAGTGAGCTGACCACATTCCAGAATTGAAGAGGAAGCAGCAACATAGACCTGACTATTGTGAACAACCAGCTACTTACAGCACTAAATAACTGGGAAATTAGCGAAGAGGAAAGTTGCTCTGATCATAACATTATAAAATTCGGCCTCAGACAAGACATCTATCACGACACTGTATACGATTACAATGGACATAGATACGTAGTAACAGACGAAAACTTGAAGAAATTCGATATTAACTTAAGTCGAATTGTTGCAATGAAGTTTAGTATGAGACTAGAAGATTCAGCATAACTAGACAGGGACCTAGCCTCACAAGTTAAGGAATTAGACGACATACAAAGTGCAGTCGACCTATTTCAAGAAGCTTTAATATTGACATGCAAAAAAATCATTCAAAATAAGTCGGGCAACAAATGAAACGACCAAACACAAATTAGTTTCATGGTGGACAGTAGTTTTAACTGTAAAGGATAACCACAAGGATCTTGCTGCGGACCAGGATTTTGGAATATCCAATACAACTCACTTCTTAATTTGAACTTCAGAAAACAAACCAAAGCAATTGGTTTCGCAGACGACTTATTAATAACCGTGAAGGCAGAAAGTGTACGAGAAGCAGAAAACATTACTAACATAGAGATGAACAAAATAATGAACTGGGCCAAAAATAACAAAATTATCTTCAACGAACAAAAATCTAAAGCTATGGTTATATCGCGAAGGAAATGAAAAAATCTCGAGAATCGCAAGTGGACAATAATATTTACCTGGATAAAGGCTCAGCAGGAATCTACGGGAACGAATTAGCTGATAAACTAGCGAAGGAGGCCGCCAGAAACGACGACACATCCTTTGACAGAATTCCCAAAAGTGAAATAGTCCAACAAGAAAGAGACCAGAGCATAGCCGAGTGGCAAATCCATTGGGACCGCACTACAAAAGGGTTAACAACAAAACAGTTCTTCCCAAAATTAAATTAACACCAAACTTCACGGCACTCGTAACAGCTGACGGCAAAACTAAAGCTTACCTACACCGCTTTAAGATAACATAATCTTCAGAATGCCCTTGCGACGGCGGGAACCAAACTGTGGACCACCTACTATACGACTGCTCTAAATTACAGAGGGAGAGAGAGAAACGTATAAGGAACGTGTCGAAACAAGAAAACTCGCCGGTGAAAAAAGTGATTTAGTGCATAAACACAAAATATTTCATTCAATTTGCAAACGCAATAGATTTCGAGAAACTATGAACAAATCAATTGTTTAATGTTCAAAGATCAGAAAATAGCACTCAAACATACAGGCATACAGGACAGTGAAAACAAACTACAGTTTACATCACATAAGAACAGCTGAACCACACATAAGGAATGTAAATTTTATATGTAACTAACAAAACTGTATAAAAATGATGGGGCAAAGCATGTATTACCGATGGTAATGGGGCATGCTGCGAATAAACTACACATATAAATAAGTATAAATAAATAAACTACACACAGTACCCCATATACTTTACACTATACACTACACACAATTTTCCTGTCTACTAAGTACATTTAGTTGCTCTGCAACATTCGCGAAATTCAATAAAATTATGATTGTTGTAATGTTTGTTAGAATTTATTTTTACACCACCTTAGTATCGGTGGGTTTATTGGAATTCATGATCATTCAACGAAAGCAGCGTTGTTAGACCGAGTGACTGCATTTGGGATCGGCTGATAAGGAACATTAACAGTGGTACAGTTGTGGGAGTGGGCCGGGTAGCTTAGTCGGTAAAGCGACTGACTACGGCCTGGACGGTCCGGGGATCGAATCCCAGTGGCGGCGAAATTTTCCTCCCGTCGAAACCGGCACTGGGACCCACCCAGCCTACTGTACAATGGGTACCGGGTCTTTCCCGGGAGTAAAGTGCGGCCTCGGAGTGCTGCTGACCACTCACCCTTTTCTAGCGCCGAGGTCCTGGAAGAGTACAGCTATACCTCTCCCCCTCTGGGCCACAACCGGGCCTGTAACGGGGTTACTTTAATTTACCTTGTACAGTTGTGGGCTGTAGAGTGTTGGATAGTGGAGTTCGGTTTGTAGAAACTGTGACGTGTTGTTTGGCACACCGACAGTATGAGAAACATTCTTATATGCAGAGTTGTGAATTCTAAGAAAGGAAAATTCACGAAACTTCTGTACACTCAAGTTTTATCTAATCCAGTAGCTATAAACAGAAACTGTCTGTCGGTGCGCCATGGTGCCATTTCTAGCTGTCACTAATTGCTCTATCTGCACTTTACAGATTCTGAATTAAATCTGCCACTATTAATATTTTAGATATTCGGTAGGACCAGTGGCACTGCTTAGCACCGCCAGGCCTGTGTATGCACAAAAACACAACACACGTATTGGAGCCGATATTCTTGCACGAACTGGACTGCAGAAGGTGATGTCAGTTTGCTAGTGGTCTGGGTTCGTAGGTTGTTGCTGTAACCGGCCAGTGTGTTTAATGTCGTAATGATCATCATAATCACCACAATCACCACCACATCTCGAGCTCTTTGTCTGCCATTTTTTGTGGGATTCTGTCTGCCTTTCCATTCTGTTTGCTAAATCGGTACTGATATTATGTTTTCAGACAGAGGTTCCAGCAGATTCAAATTCTGTACAGACGCTATTAACCTGAATTCCTTGAACGTATTTGGGAAAACTTAATTACTTTTTCAATAATTCCTGAATAAAATTTATCCTTCTGTTCAAAAATAGATATTGGCAACAAAGTAATACGTTGCCTCTGAACTTTAACAATGTTAACTGCAATAAATCGCACTATGTCAAATTATTGTAGATTAAGAAATACAAAAAATGATACATTTCCTTTCGCACTGACATGTTAAAAAAAATTAAATTTTATTTCAACATAATTATATCATGTTGTAATTTTTCCGTTAAAACAATTTGAATTTAAGTTATATTAGCCCCATAATTCTGCAACTCTCGCACTACGTCGACATGTCCGTTCCTTCTTGCTACGTACAGAGGAGTTTCACCGCGTATATTTGCTATATTCACATTAGCGCCATGTTTCACCAATTCTCGCACCACCTCGATATGCCCGTTTCGACCTGCTGTATACAGAGGAGTAATACCTTGTCTATTTGCAGTATTCACATCAGCGCCATGTTTCAGCAACTCTCGAACAACCTCGACATGCCCGTTCCTACCTGCTACGTACAGAGGAGTTTCACCGCGTATATTTGCAGTATTCACATTAGCGCCATGTTTCAACAACTCTCGCACCACCTCGACACACCCATTCCAACCTGCTGAGTACAGAGGGGTCCAACCGACTTCATCTGCAGTATTTATATTAGCGCCATGTTTCAACAATTCTCGCACCACTTCGAAATGCCCGTTCTTAACTGCTAAGTACAGAGGAGTATCACCGCGTATATTTGCAGTATTCACATTAGCGCCATGATTTAGCAACTCTCGCACCACATCGACATGCCCGTTTCCACTTGCTACGTACAGAGTAGTATGACCGTTATTACTTGCATTATTCACATTAGCGCTATGTTTCAACAACTCTCGCACCACCTCGACACAACCGTTCCAACCTGCTGAGTACAGAGGAGTCCAACCGTTTTCATCTGCAGTAGTCACATTAGCGCCATGTTTCAGCAATTCTCGCACCACCTCGACATGCCCGTTTCGACCTCCTATATACAGAGGAGTAATACCTTGTCTATTTGCAGTATTCACATTAGCGCCATGTTTCAGCAACTCTCGCACCACCTCGACAAACCCGTTCCAACCTGATGTGTGCAGAGGAGTCCAACCGTCTTTATTTGCAGTATTCACATTAGCGCCATGTTTCATCAACTCTCGCACCACCTCGACACTCCCTTTCGAACCTGATGTGTGCAGAGGAGTCCAACCGTCATTATTTGCAGTATTCACATTAGCGCCATGTTTCAGCAACTCTTGCACCACTTCGACAAACCCGTTCCAACCTGATGAGTGCAGAGGGGTCCAACCGTCTTTATTTGCAGTATTCACATTAGCGCCATGTTTCAGCAATTCTCGCACCACTTCGAAATGCCCGTTCTTAACTGCTAAGTACAGAGGAGAATCAACGCGTGTATTTGCAGTATTGACATTAGCGCCATGATTTAGCAACTCTCGCACCACATCGACATGCCCGTTTCCACTTGCTACGTACAGAGTAGTATGACCGTTATTACTTGCATTATTCACATTAG
>Ga0268261_10004592_pt1 | contig 10364 bp, 5 predicted proteins | sample TergutNc150P1_FD_190353 | JGI IMG/M metagenome (GOLD analysis project Ga0268261, IMG submission 190353) | Nasutitermes corniger P1 segment gut microbial community from laboratory colony in Florida, USA - Nc150 P1 (SPAdes) (version 2) | ecosystem: Host-associated > Arthropoda: Insects > Digestive...
ATAACACTAACACAGATGACAGAACCATCACCACTGATCAGATACGTGAATTGATAAACGACCTGGAAGATATAACACCTGACCAGAAAAAAAATTAGCTGCCGTATTGATGAAACACCAGGGAAAATTCACAAAGAAACCCGGCAAGTGTAAAGGCTTTGAGTACACTTTCCAAGTGCAAGGTCAATTGCCAAAGTCTACTTATTCACGCCCTTTGCCATTGGCATTACGACCAGCGGTTAGCGAGGTAACACGGCAATTAATGAAGGCCGATATACTGGAGGAGTCGCATTCATCGTACTTAAATCCGCTTACTGTAGTACAGAGAGAAGGCAAGAGTCCATGGATGTGTGTCGATGCACGAAAATTAAACCAAGTTATGCTACCTGATAGAACGAAGGTTGCGCCAATGCAGGAGATATTACAAAGATTTCATGGAACTGGATACATAACCACGCTGGATCTAAGCAGTGCCTTCCTGCAAGTTCCGCTAGACGAGGCATCTAGGAAATACACAGCCTTTGAATATCAATCGAAAGTGTACCAGTACAAAGGAATTCCCTATGTGTTTCGTAATTCGCTGGCTGGTTTTATGCGTGTGTTGCAGGCAGTGCTGGGAGACGAGGCATGCGGTTAGGTTATAAATTACGTAGATGATATCCTGATATTTTCTCGCTGTTTTGATCATCATATGGATCACCTGACAGCGCTAAATAAACTCACGTCTGCTGGATTCACCATAAATGCGCGGAAGTGCAGCTTCTGTAAGCCGGAAATAAAATTTCTAGGTCACGTAGTCAGCAGAGAAAAATTAATGCCTAATCCACAACGAATCGAAGCCATACTGAACTATCCGGCACCTAGGAATCAGAAACAACTTAGGAGGTTCCTGGGAGTATGCAGCTTTCATCAACGGTTCATAATTAACTACGCGAGCTATGTTGCGCCACTCCTTGTATTATTGCAGAAGTAGAGCAAATGGAAATGGTCCACAGAAATGCATTCGGTTTTTGAGATACTACGCGAAAGATTCGCGCATAGCATCCACCAGATCCATCCGGATGATGACCTGCCATATATAATACACACTGACGCCAGTGGAAAGGCCATAGCGGTAGTCTTGATGCTGACCAAAGAGGATGGTGGAACCAGACTAGTCCCGACAGCATCGCGAGTGCTAACACTGGTAGAACAACGGTATTCCACCTGCGAGCAGGAACTTCTTGCGATTGTATATGCGCTCCAAAAATTCAGGATTTATGTTTTTGGACACAAGATAATGCTGTACACTGGTAACAAATTTTTATCCTTTTTACATAAATTCGCGTTGACTTCCAACAGGATTGCTAGGTGGGTTATAGAATTACTGCAGTACGATATTCAGATCCATCACATAACAGGCTCGAGTAATTACCTTGCAGATGTGCTTAGCAGAAACCCTGCAGGATTGAAAGAAAATGAATTACGGGACCTGAGGCAACCAGACAACTTCGTGGTAAATGCTATCAACCTCAACATAGACCCATGCGTGACACATGAATTGAAGGATCTCGCCGCCCGCCAATCAGCCAACCAAAGACTAGCTAGGATAAAAGAAATACTAAATAAGTACCCAAATCAAGTTGACCCGAAATACAAGCTTTTGAATGGAATATTGTACAGTATTGATCAAAAGCATCATCCCTTCTGGAGGCCTATGTTACCAAGCACACTGAATAATCCAGTAATAAAGTATGTACACACGAGTCTTGGTCATCTAGGTGTGGACAAATGCATGGACCAAGTTGCGCACTCATTTCATATTAAGAATTTAGGCAGGAAAATTAGAAAATTTATAGCCAGGTGCAATACTTGTCAGCGGGTGAAATATCCGAACAAGTCTTATACGACCAAAGATAGAACTCATTTGTCAGCAAAATCGGGAGGTTTGTGTGCTCTGGAACTGTTTGGAGCTCTACCAGTTGCGAGAGGAGGCGTTACATATATACTTGTGTGCTACGACGTGTTCTCCAAGCACGTAAAACTGTACACGCTAAAGGCGGCCACAACCCGCTCTTGCCTGAACAAATTACTCAACCATTATTTCACACAGGTAATAAAACCTAAGTGCATCTTGTCAGATAATGGGACACAAATTCAATCACTATCATGGAGGAAATATTTGGCTGAGCACAACGTGCAGGTTCGATTCACACCAATTCGGCATTCCCAAGCTAACTCCAGTGAGAGATGCATGCGCGAAATTTCCAAATTTTGTAAAATTTATTGTAGCCGAAACCACAGAAAATGGGCAGAACAACTCCCTAAGAGAGAGGAATGGTTGAACACCACAGTAGCGGGCTCAACCGGCTTCACACCTGTCGAACTGTTGTTGGAGGCCAAGAAGCCAGACTTATTTGAAAATATCCTTACAAAATCAACGGAAAATCTACCTGAACCAGAAACAGTAGGTGATAAGTTTATGAAAGCATATGCAAGGATGAGGAGGAAAGCAAGGGACCGAAGGGAACGGAGAAAGACGGGAAACAAGACAAGGGAACCTAAGGAGAACGAAAAGGTTCTTGTGAAGGCACAACCAGCTTCAGATGCAGCGGTAGGTGTAACGGCTAAGTTTATTCATCCGTATGAAGGCCCATATATAATTATTAGGGTGATACCACCATCCACATATGAGATATCAACAACCAGTGGGACGGTTAGAGGAGAATTCAATAAAGTCTCTGAAGCCTTACCTAGAAGAAAAACCTCTAATGCGGTGGGCAGCAATTAAGGTTATGGAGATTTGTGATGTTTACAAAATTTAGTCCCCTCCCTTTCGCAAACACAACAGGTAGACATAACCGGTAAATGCAATGGTTTTATGAATGTGTGTGATATAAATGATGTACAGACAGGGACTGTGGACTGCAAGAGAGTAAAGTTAGGAGTTATTAAATAAGCAGTTCAGTTTTCTGATGTAAAAAAGGGTTATGACTATTGTGTTATTTAATATTTCTAGCAGTATATTAACATTGATTTATTATTATTATTATTATTATTATTATTATTATTATTGGTCATATTTGTGCAGTAGAAATACAATATTTGTGTTTTTTGGACTCATTTATCATTATCTTAGTAGGACGTAGGTTAATCCTACAAGTATTCAAATTTCCAAGTTTTTGTTGTTAACATGTAATTACTGATTGTGCTTTTTATTAAAGGTAGACTATGTTTATAAAAGTTATAAGGTGCGGAATGTTTAAATGCACTGTGTTTTGCAATTTGTTTATTATGCTTGATGTAATGTGAACGGCATTGAATTAAATTTTATCAGTTTACTACCTAACTTCAAAATTTATATTCAGGGGGAGATGTTACCGACAATCCTGGTTCGAACCCAGATTAGATATATGTTCGGCGGAGAGACAGGAAAATTTACAAGTCGGAAAAATAAAGTAAATATTTAGGCCAAGTAGTAGGAATTAGTTCAGTCTAACACATCACTTATTGTCTAATTAAATTATATGCAGGCTACATGTTTCGGCTCGCTTGAGCTATCATAAGGCCTTTACATTTACCTTAACACAGATCCAAATTTTTCCTTTTACTATTGGGATCCCAAGAGTTTTTTTTTTGTGTGTACGAATATTCCCACACACGACCTCATTACGATCATCAACGAAATCTGCCAAAATAGCTAGGTAGATAACATAAGAACAGATATCATAAAACTAACAAAAACTGTAGTCAACCAGAACTACTTTCAATTCCTGAATGATAATTATGTACAAACCGAAGGGTTAGCGAAGGAACCCCTGCCTCTGCTATACTTTCCGAAACCTACATGCAGTTTTTAGAGAATAACGTAAAATACAATATCCTCAAAGTTCACAACATTAAGGGTTACTTACGATATGTGGACGACATGCTTATAGTATATGACACCATACAATCCAACATACACGAAGTCTTGGACGACTTTAACCAAATAGCACCAAAACTAAAATTCACTTTAGAAGAAGAAATGGACCGCAGACTTAACTTTCTAGACATAACCATCTAACTAGGACAACACCACTTCTCAACAAACATTTACAGAAAACCAACAACCACCGACTCTATTATACCTAACGACTCTTGCCACCCTAAAGAACAAAAATGGCAGCAATTCACTACTTATACAACAGAATGAACGCATACAATCTATCAACCGCCGATATGCAGAAAGAGGACACCATACAACAAATATTAGTCAACAACAAATAAGACCCCTCCATTCTGGAGGAAATTAAGAACAAGAAAAAAAACGTCAAAAACGTGACATAGAAAAAAATGGGCAAAATTTACGTACATTGGCAGAGAAACAAAATTCATTACCAAAATCTTCAAGAATTCCAACATCAGAATTACACTCTCCGCAAATAATACAATAGAAAAACTTCTCACAACAAAACAGAAACAAGTTAAAAGTAAATACGATAAATCAGGCGTATACCAAATGAAATGCCCAACATGCAACATGAAATACGTATGACAGACGGGTAGATCATTTAAAACCCGGTTCCAGGAACACCTAAGAGATTTTAAATACAATAACCAAAAATCCAAATTTTCTTAGTATCTTTTAGATAAACAGCATTCCATGGGAAAGATGGAAAATACTATGGACATAATACACATTACCAGTAAAGGGAAAATGATGGACACAATAGAGAAGTATTACATGTATAGAGAGACCAAATTAAACAAGCAAATAAACGATAAACTTACAGTCCAACCTAATGTCATCTTCGAGACTTTAGTACGGCAAGACACGCAGAGGGCTCTATAATACATACAACCCGCATCTCAAAAACTAACCAATTCAGTTCCGCCAGAACAGTGTAAGTTCACGGAGTAACAGCACCAAGAAGAACCACCACCCGCTAAACTACACAAACACAATAGTGAACAACCGAGGACAATCTTCAATAGCACGCAAAAACCAGAGCACTCCACTCTCCCAAGACTGTAACTAAATAAAATAAAATAAAATAATTTATAGATACGTAATTAGCAAGTGAATATATATAACAAAATATACCAAACTTGTCCATACAGGATAACAACAAGACAACAGTCCGCAAAGGAAGAGATAATAGTATACAACCCACACCTCGCCAACTAGACTACTCAGCCTGAAACTTTGCCCACCGGAGGAAATGCCGAACAAAACAGTGAACATAACAGCACAGTGTAAATACAAACAAAAACCGTGTTGCGGAAGATACCTCAACGAGAACCCCGAAAGTACAATCTAAGCACAACATAACTAAATATGGGATAATACGCTTGACATTTTAACGGCATATAAACACATTATTTTAACGGATCACAGTATATAGTTTTAACCTAATTTTAACTGTACATGTAAACAATACACCTCAATACTGCAAAACTCTTGGGATCCCAATAGTAAAAGGAAAAATTTGGATCTGTGTTAAGGTAAAGGTAAAGGCCTGATGATGGCTCAAGCGACCCGAAACATGTAGCCTGCATATAATTTAATTAGACAATAAATGGTGTGTTAGACTAAACTAATTCCTACTACTTGCTATCCATTAACACATCTGGATGAATAACATTAAATAAATATTTAGGACTCGAGCAAAAGAATTCCGCTTTCTATAGAACATATATCAGTACACTGTGAACTTGCGGACTTCAAGGTTACTTGTATTAAGTTTATGACATTGTTTGTCATGCGAAGAATTGCGGCCTGCTCTTAACTGGGGTTGCGACAGTATCGCCGCTTTGAACCCCTGTGAACAATACATTCATTGAAGCTTTTCGTCACAAATAAATTGGACGGCTGTTTATGCGCGATCAGGGAGGTGGCCGAAAACTAGCCCAAGAACTGGGTTCCGAGACACTTGTTGGCTGACACTCGCGTGAGGGAGTTGAGAGCGATAGTGACAAATATAAAGAGGTGTAATTATTGATAAGATTTTAACAGTGCCGGACACAATTAAATGGATTGTAAACCTTAAATGTATCAATTGTACAGAGCTGCAAAAATTGAACCTTGGAAGGTCTAACCACAAGTATCCTACTTGGAATATATTCGGTAGACACTTAGCGTTTTCTGTGACCATCACGCCTTCTATTCCCTGGGTGGAGTTCGTGCTCCCGACTTTGAGATTTGGCCGGTTATAATACCCAGCCGCCTCCCAGCTAACCAGAGACGGAAGCAAAGGGAAGACTGCCTTCTTCCGAGTCCACTCGACAAGAACGAAGATGCAACTGACTGTGTCTCAGGCATATAACACAAAACGAAACGTCTAGTAACGCTCCACCCCAACGGTCACAACCAATTGCTTCGCGGTGCCCATAGGAAAGGAAGGATAAATTCCACTCAGAACTCGCCCTTGAGCCGTAAACCCCAGAAGGATCGGCTCAGAGGAAACTGCATAATGAGAGGCTTCAAAATTTGTATTCATCACCATGTGCCACGAGGACGCGCAAATCAATAAGAATAAGACAGCCTGGTCTTGTGGCACGTATGAATGTGAACAGCAGTGCATACAGGGTTTTGGTGGGGAAACCTGAGGGAAAGAGACCAGGTACAAGACCTAGGCATAGGTAGGAGAATAATAATAAAGAGATCTTAAAGATATATACTGGGAGGCCGTTGACTGAATTGATCTGGCTCAGAATAGGTACAAATGGCGGGCTGTCGTGAATATAGTAATGGAATTTTGGGTTCTTTAAACTACTGAAAAATTCTTGATTAGATGAAGAACTATCAGTTTCTTAAAAATAACTCTGCTCCTTGAAGTCAGTTAACAAAGGAAGGTAATCGGATAAATGTTCGTTGATGTATTCTGTTCAGTTCCAGTTTGCGGTGCTCCTTCCTGGTATTTCCAGTAGTTAAAATACGCAAATTCTAAAATGATTGTGATAACGATTATGATGATGGCGATGTTGATTATGATGTAGTATTACCTTTTGGTCTTGATAAATATAAAGTAAGACAAATATTTTCTTACACACCTTCTTACTCACAAGTACTTTGGTAACATAAAAAGATACAAAATGCAATGCAAGTACCAACCAGATATGAATCTTCCTTACATTTCTAAATCCCGAATCATCTTCAGCGTATTTATAGTTGGAAATAAATGTGTATGAATGTTGATAAAACGTATAACTGAAAACAAGGTTGTATATTTTTCATTGCCTCTCAACAAAATTATATCAAAGTTACTTACATTTTATCTACAACGATAAATTACCTGACACTCTTACCAGTCACAGAATGTAATTATGTATAGACTTTAACCTCCCTTTTGTGTCGTTTCTCTCATTAATCACAATTATGACTTGTCTCTCTGTATCTGGTTCTGGTAGCAGTTTACGTGGTTTTGTGTGTCAATTGAAAGGAATCAGAAGAAATGCAGACAATGGAAGATGCACATTATGTTTAGGTGAAGATGTTGCACATATATATTACTGGATTGATTAGAAATTAGAAATTGGAGAAGGAAATATTTAAACGAAAAATTGTTATATGTGAAAAAGGAGATGGCTTTCAGAATGGTATTAGCCTGAACTAGGAGAACTCAGATAAGAATTTCAGGCAGATATTCAGGCAATGTCAAGTACATATATTTTGTCAAGGCGAAGATTGTAAATACATAACACGTATATCAAAGGCTAATTGGAGTTACGTCCGTGACATCCCGGTGTTGATCGGTAAGTAGCCTCCAGCACTATAAGAACTGAATTCAGATAAATTATTATCAGTTATTATTATTATTTCATTTAATTATGTTGCTTTCATGTGCAAGTCATATGCTACAGACTAGGTGGTCCAGGTTTCTTTCCTGGCAGAAGGTTCCGATATTCATCACCACGATCAGACTGCTGTCTGCTTACCGGTATTCTGCAGTTGCTATTATGGACTCATTCTGCTGGGGTACGAGTGCAGGAACGTACAGATAAATGCATACTTTAATGTGCTTATATTGGGTTAAGTTAAGAAACCTCATAGATGGTGTGGATGACAGGTTTCGAGGCTTTCTTATTTCTCCCTGCTGCCTCCTACTATAGCTTATGTGAACGAGCCCAAAACCTTTGTCGCTATACCAAGACCGTGAAAAGAAATAGCATGAATGGTGAGACAACGAAACTCCAGGCTTCCTCCCTCCCTCCTTCTTTCTGTCTTATTTAACTCTGTCCGCTTATGAAAAAATTCAACCAGATCCGAGCGCCGGCGCCATTCGCTAGAGATGCCCTGTGGATGTGGTTGCCAGCATTCCTAAGAAAGTCTGGTCGGACGATTCGAGTGAAATATAAGAAATTTTAGTACAGGAGGAAGCGTACCAACTCAAAGAAGGAGTAGATGGCTTCGATCCCAAGGGACTATTTTTTCAAAGGCCTCCTATAACTATTGCGCAGGGCTTTTGTCGAGAATGTTCCACACTTTCATTTGGAAGGTACTCACTTCCAATCCCGGCCGTTGTATCAAAAAATCCGAAATTTTCACTACATTAACACTGGCGAATGCCAGTTTAGTCCTTTGAAACAGTCCAAGTCAACTTCGTCTCCAGAGTCCTTGTGTGATTTGCCAATGCCCGTCAAACTGTCGCCCAACTTAGCAAACACAAAAGCATTGTTAATGAAACACTGTCTTAAAATAACTTTAAAACAAAACATATAGCGAAGAGGTTAAGATTTTATGATGGTTTACCTTCACGAACCCTGAACATCTTCATGAGTTCGTGGGAGAGGTTAGTATGCGATCGCTGGAGTGTGGAAATCCTATAGGGTTTACATAGACTACAGGAAATTAAATCACACACAGAAAGTATATCTCCGTGTTTTACTACGTAAACTACTTAACGGATTTAAATTAAATTTGGTATTGGTGGTGGGCAGTAAACGTTTCTTAGCAGGTCGAAACGTCGATAAATATTGTCAGTCGAGACGGCATAAAATCCCAAAATCTTTGGACTTTATTCTACAGCGCTGTGAAAACCCCACATCTGCTAAAGGTATGCTTGTAAGCAGAGCAGTAAGGTTAAACGTTCTGTCTCTAATCACGTAGATACCATAAGAGAATGCCGGGAGCAGTTTTTCTTTCCCACAAGAATACAGGCAATTAATTATTGAGGAGTTAATAACAAGAAAGCACGAACTGCATGATGCCGTAATAGAAAAACAAAAACGAACACAGTAGAATTTACTTACCACCACTTTACCTGTTACTGCTTACGATTAATAACATACAAGACAGTAACAAATTAAAAGCAGCTTAATTTGCCTTATACTTTACGTTGCTAGCACTGAGTAATATCAGATGACTATATTCAGTTTTATCGTATTTTCAGAAATGATAAGAATGTGTCACGTAATCACGGCACTGTCCTCATATCATTCAATATCACCATTTACATTACCGAAACAATTTTAGTTTTTAATCCTTCTTCATTTCAGTTTTGTCTGCAGACAAGCCTAATGATAGAGCTTCATGCGTGTTTTCAGATGCATTACTTACATTCATTGCCAAATATTATTAGGGAGATATCAAGAAGGGTGAGACGGACGGGGAAGTAGCAGGCATGAAGAGAAATAACACAGTGTTTGGTAGGGAAATCCGAAGGATACGGACATCGTAGAAGACTTGGGACTAGTTGGACGGACACTACATATATGGATCTTAAAGGAAGGGGGCAAGAGGCTGTGCTGCTCCCCAGGCAGTGGAAAGTGACAAGTGGCGGATTTTTGGAAAACATCATTGAGCATCGGGTTCCGACAAAAGCGCGTAAATTCTTGAGTAGCTGAGAAGTTTTTTAACTTTTTAAGAAGGATTTGATCCGTGTAGTTGGTTAGCTGGTTATACGGTTAGTTTTGTACAATGCAATTATACCACACCAGAGGTACCTTAGTGCTACACAATACACTTCCTGCATCTAATGACTTCTCCCTTCATAAGGGCTAATAAAATTTTTCTCGCCTATGGAAAGAATTCTTTCCGCAGCTAATTAGCAAATCCGAATTGTTTCTAACCTTTTAAAATCTAATGGTTAATAGGTCTATCGACGGATTCAATATTAAAATATCTGCATTGCGCCAACACAATGTACTTAACGTGTACTGTGCAAACCTTTCAACAAACAACGATTATTCCCTTACGTAGTTCCAGTATGTCCGTCTAAAGCTGAGTCCCTCTACAGCATTTCGTACTATGGCGATCACTTCTTTTGCACCTAACTAATCTCCGACTCGTACTGCCATCCGTTGATGCTATCTGTTGTTGCTTATTTAGTTTCCTTACAACTGTCTTTCATATCTCGAGGCCGTCTCCTCCATCTGCAACCAGAGGATGCCCCATGCGATTT
>Ga0268261_10004593_pt1 | contig 10359 bp, 6 predicted proteins | sample TergutNc150P1_FD_190353 | JGI IMG/M metagenome (GOLD analysis project Ga0268261, IMG submission 190353) | Nasutitermes corniger P1 segment gut microbial community from laboratory colony in Florida, USA - Nc150 P1 (SPAdes) (version 2) | ecosystem: Host-associated > Arthropoda: Insects > Digestive...
GAAAGTTTCTGCAAGTGCGGCTACTTAGCATTTCGCATAGTAAGCTACTACAGTCAGCCATGCTTTTCCTTCGTGTGTGGTTGTGACGTGAAGACGAAAAGGTTTTGATGGTTTTGATGTAAGAATCCTCTTCAGAAAATTAAGTACCAAGATATGGCTTTCCCTACACGATGTTATGTAGACGTACATGAAGGTGAAGTATTATGCATTAGGGTTAGCCATATAGTTACCGAAAACGTTGTGGTGCGTTTTAACCACACGGCTTCCTATATAGAGGGGAAGTCAGAAAAATAAGGTTCCCTATTTTATTGCCACCAAATAACTTCACATAGTGAGATGCCTCTTTATTCACTTAAAGTTGACATTGGTCGCTAGATGGAAGCACTTTCGTAGATCAAGCTCCGCAATTTTCGTGGACGACGCAGTTCCGCAATAGGTACTGTACTGTGTGTGTGCGGACACAAGAAGAGGTTCGATCAGTTATTCGGTTTTTGTGGGCTAAAGAGACAGCTCCAATTGAAATTCATCATGAAATTCAAGCAGTTTATGGCCCTAATGTGATGACCGTGCAGCATGTGGGAAAATGGTGTCGGAAATTTAGTGGCTGTAGCGTGAGTGTGACAGATGAACAAAGGAGCGGGCGTCCTTCCACATCAGCAGATCTTGTCCCTGCAATTGAGGAGACTGAGTGCTAATCGCCGAGTGTTGCTTAAAGAGTTGGAATAACAGTTTAATTTTTCACATGGCAGTGTGGCACATTTTTCACGAACGTTTAGTGTACAGAAGTGTGCAGCGGGAGGGTCCCTCGACAACTGACAGAGGACCACAAGAAAACCGTATGGGTACATCCCTCGCACATCTCCGCTTTTATGATAACGATGAGGATTTCTTGGAGCAAATCATTACTGGGGATGAAACTTGGGCGCACCAGTACTGTTCTGAGACAAAAGCGCAGTCCATGGCATGGAAGCATCCAGCGTCTCCCACCATCAAAAAATTGAAGACATCAACCAGCTCTTAGAAACTGATGGCGACTGGTTTGGGACGTGCTTGGTGAGCTTCCTGTTGCATTTTACTCCTAATGAAACAGTCCTGCCGATTATCAGGTCACTCTCAAAAAACTTGAGAGCTGTTCAACACAAGAGGTCTCAGATGTCAGACAAGAAGTTGCTGTCGTTGCATGACAATGCCCGACCGCATACAGCTCATGCGACAGCGAATCTTTTGGAACCATGGTGCTGGGAAATTCTTGAGCACCCGCCCTACAGCCCCGATCTGGCACCTTCGGACTTTCTTACCCAACATAAAAAACATCGTGCCAACCGATTTATCACATGAGGTGTAAACGTGGCTGCGTGGTTAGGATCCCACCTATCGACAGGGTTTTGAGAAATGGATTTCCCGCCTAGAAAAGTGTCTCAACAGAGGTGACTGGAAAAATAATGAAGTGAAGTGAATAATAAGTGACTAAAGAGGTATCTCACTATGAGGTTATTTGGTGGCAATAAAATAGGGAACCCTACTTTGTGACTTCCCCTCTTAGGTTGCGCTTTGCGGGTAATGCCAGCGTTTCCTAAAAACGGGACCAGAATCTTCATTGCTACTGCACTTATTGCAGAATTTTGAACGCAGTCCTGTCAGCCTTCATGTTCCAGGGATATATAGCTTCGTCATCCTGATACGTACTCACTGACAGTGGCTAGTGGAGGTGTTTCTTAATTAGTACGGCCTACAGGCTAAACGAAAAGAGCAAGAGGCAAACATCGTTCAGACATTCTCAGCGGAACACCACAGAAGAATATTTTTAAAAACAGGAACGTCAAGAAGATTGAGGAAAAAGAATGTTTCTACTGGGTGGGTGGGATGTAAGTACGCATTAAATAATCGCTATAGGTTTTGTAATATTAAAGTAATCATAATGAAAGTAATGTGTATGTATACGTTACGAAATAGGATTTTATAATTCGCGCGTCGATGATGTCAGTGGCCGAGAGACGCAGCACGCGCAATTGCAACAAAGATGGCTGGCCGCTTGACTGTTCAGGAACGAGCTCAGATTGCTGCACGCTATGAGGTGTGGAATTAAGTGGTTGCTGTGCAGAGATGGCGTACGGTGAAGGGAAGAAATGCCATAATCCGTCAGGAGACAACCAGGAATTGTCATTTGAAGCTTCTGACCACAGGTTCGGTTACGGACGCACGGAGAAGTGGCGATCCATCCACATCCCGATCTGAGGAGAACGTGGCGTTGCTGCGGGATGTTTACCCGCAGCCCACGTAAACCAACACGTCAGGCTGCTTGCGAAAGTTGACTCGAGGCACACGGTACGTACGGTGTTAAATAATTGAATTTTCGCCCGCGGAAACCCCATTACGTGCAGGAGCTGACATCCGAAGACTGTGACGGCAGAATGAAATATGGGGAGTTGATGCTGGGTTGTTACGACTATTGGCCAAAACTCTGAAAACATTCTCTGGAGAGACGAGGCAGTTTTCCATATCGGCGGTTTCGTTAATCGACATAATTGCCATTACTGGGCGGCACACGATTCCGAAGTGACGGTGGAGAAGATGCAGAATCGTCTAAAAGTGACCGTGTGGTGCGGAGTGACGGCCACTAGGGTCATCGGCCCATATCTTCTGCGTGACACCATGAATGCCGAACGCTATCTTCAGATGCTGGAAGATTACGTGTGGCCTATCGTATCTGGCTGGGAAAACATCGATGAACTTGTTTTCATGGACGATGGCGCACCGCCACACTTTGCACTGAGCGTACGTGCGTGGTTGGATCAGAAGTTTCCGGGACGTTGGCTGGAACGACGAGAACCTCACGAATGGCCTGCAAGAAGTCCAGATCTCACGCCCTGTGACTTCTTCCTGTGGGGCTGGGCAAAGGAGGAGTTGTACCGAGCAAAACTTCGCACAATGGAACGATTGGAGTACCGGATTCGGAACATCACCAACGTCCCACACGACTTCCTGCAGAAGACTGGATTCCATCCCCGGTCGTTTGAGGAAGCTGGTGGATGCCGCCGGTGCCTACATTGAATTTTAAGTTATGCGTCCATATTCCCATTTTAAAAGGTACATGTAAAAATTTATCTTTGCATTGATAATATAGAAGTTATGACCATTTTTAATGCCTATTTCCCACCCACCATGTATAAAAGTTAACCTCTGACCGATATTCAGGCAACAAATGAATGCCTGCAAAGAGAAATTGAAGAAGCAGACCAAGAAACAGCAAATGAAAAATAGTTTGCTTTTAACGACGTTGGAAAAGAAGTTATGGTACAGATGCACAGGTTGTAGAATCTGGGTGCATGGGGACTATAGTGAGTGGGATTCTTGATAGTTACTTGTGTGACATTTGCTTTAAGGTGCCTTCCTAAAATTTTTATTTTAATATTAAATATTTAGCTATTTTTATTGCTGAGATCTTATTTTTCGTTCTAATTCAATATTTGTCGTAGTTTTGTGCTGTGTGCTTATATTTACCGAAGCGGTTATGGAAACGCATAGCTGTGATATTCCTCTTGTAAAATTTTGTTGTGTTCTTGCATTTATTTTGCTGGTACATCTCTGAACAGGGCTATTGTCCAATGTAAGTGGGTGTTTTAGGAATGCCTGTCTTAACACTTTTTAAACATACATTAGCAGATATTAAATTGGAGCAAGAAATTGAAACGTTTATAATAGACGTTGGCCTTTGTATTATCCTTTCTTTGCATGTGCACATTATGTATTATACTGTAAAATTGTATTTTCCTATTAAAGACTAAAGATTTAAAGAGCTTGACGCAGTGGTAGTTATTGTGATCGGTTTTGCCCCAGCGTTAGGGAATGACGGCCAGAACAGTCTACATTCGTTTTATTCGTAGAACCAGATTTTATTTTCTGTGCTTATTAACACACTTTATTAGTAAAGCAGAAATATAAAGTTTAATATATGTTACACTGAAATCAAGTATGAGTTTTCTGAGCAGTAATGAGATATCCTTAAATGTTTGCTGTGTGCCCAATTTCCCCAATCTAGACAATGTTAGACTTGAAATAACAGCGTATTTCCACCAAAGGTTGCTCTAAACTTGGCAAAAATGCTGCGGAAACTTTGTATTGAAAGTATCTTGTGGAGAGGAGACAGTGGGAAAAACGCAAGTTCGTAAATGGTTTTTAAGAGCTCCAAAGCGGTATGAACTCAGCTGTAGATCCCGAACGCTCAGGACGTCCTGCGACGGCAGAAAAAGTGGCAGCGTGGTTCGACTGACGAGACTTGTCCCAGAAGACGGTAGAAGCATTATCGTTGCAATTTGTGACGTGTGGGGAATTTTATTTGGGTCAGATCGAGCATTTGTAGGACAGCAAGCAACAGTCGTCTCATATGAAGAGCTCTTCATCTTGGGCCCAACCAAAGCAAGCCAAGTTGGCGTAAATGTGAAGAGCGTGCTGGTTGGTTTTTCGACATTCACGGAGCTGTGTATTAATTTGTTCCACAAGAACAAACTTTAAACCGGCATTAGTATGGTGACACCTTGCAATGTCTGCGTGAAAATTTGGGTCTCGAACAGCGTGAGAATAGAGGTTTGGGGTATTGGTTTCTCCACATGACAACACAGCTGCTTACTGTACTTTGTCTGTGCGTCAATTTCCGGCTAAAAATAAAGTGAATGTTCTGCACCTTTCCTGCATACCAGATTTAGAGACGTGTAACTTCTTTCTTGTGCCAAAACTTAATATGGCGTTACAGAGTTGATTTAGTGCCTTTGCCATGACTTGGAGAAAATCGAGGGACTCGCCGAAAGTAAAACAACGTGCTTCACGCAGTGCTTGGAATGGCGGCGTCATCGCTGGTTTGGCTGTGACGGTCGAAGGATACTACTGTGACGGGGACAACGCTGATTACAAGGCCGGTATTACGGAGATAAAAACTCGGTCTAGAGGCACGACGTATGCTTGTAGTTCTGCTACAAAGCGACTGCCCTCCCAACGTACCATTGATCCTGAAGCACCCAATCGACAGACACCGTCCATGGTCACAAATTTATGCCGGTAATATAACTGCTTTGCGAAACGTTTATGCGAGCGTTATGTCAATGAATATCTGCATAAGAAACGTATCTTTCTGCATTATTTACCATAATGCTGTGGTTATTTGCATAAGAAATACACATTCACTTCATGCGATGGCGTGACCTGACTCTGCCTTTATAACGAGGTAAATGTAGAAACGTGATGCCCCTGCTGTTCAGGTATTTGCACAGAAATGTATGAGGTTAGGGGGGAAAATTATTTTTAGTGAAAAATAAGCAGGGAAATTTGGAATTTAAATAATCAATGTGATCTGACATTACCACGGTGTTTGTACGTTACCATTGCTCCATTTCATTGCACTTCTTGAAAAAAGCATGCTTTGTGACTTGTGAAGGATGACGGGAAGATACCTGCTTTTTTCTGTTCGACGGGTAACCACTATACAGCAGTTGATTTTTGTTGTAATGAAATGTTAACCCTACTTTAACACTTATAAACTTTGAAGTTTTTTCTAAGAATTATTTGGGTGTTATACTGTATATTTTATATTTTAACACTAAAAAATTGTGATTGCAAACAAGAGGCCCTGTGGGCTTTATTTTGTTACTTCTTCCTTTGTGAAATTTTCGTCTTGACATGCCTCATGATGGCCAGAGTAAGGACCGAAACGTGTAGCATACTTTGGAAAGGCGCAGCTCGGCCTTAAATGAACCTGTGTTGTGTTCGACACAATACGTGTAGTTTATTACCTTGAAGTTTGTTCACAGACCTTGTGTTTCGTATGAGTCACAAAAATGACGGCTGTGTTTAAACGTGATACACAATTTGATCTTAATAGTGGGAAACAAATTTTTTTAATACTTAAACGTTATGCCTCTTGATTTTGAGCATCATCATCAGTCGGTATTATAGTGCAGGGTGAAGTGTTCAAATTCTGTCGTTATTCCGCCCCCATTTATAAAATCCTTGTGTAATTGTGCATACGTACGCCACACGAAAGTGAGAGTAACTTCTCTTACGTGCTAAGCTTGTGTAGTCGGTTGTAGATTAAATTTGGCAATGGACCGTCGTTGAGGGAATTGTACTGACAAGGAGAAAGTCGTAGTATACCTACCCGGAGAAAAGCTTGTTCCACTTTCTTGTTGTGCACCAGAAGTCACACAGGGACAGGCCTGAGATCGAACCTGGACTTTCGTGGCGAGGCGCCTCTGACTAATCGCCTTTGGATGGCACTGTCTTGCCAGGTGAGTGGTGTTGCTTTACTGGCCTAATAACAAAGTCATTGTAACACGCTATTCGGCAGTGCAAGTTCATGGAGTCCAGATAGCGCATTTGGTATAGTGGTTGGGTTATAGGCTGTACTGCTGAGGGATTTTGTCATGGTCAAGATATTTTTTCTTTTCCATAGCGTTTAGATCGCCTGTGGGATCCACTTCATGAATGGGTATCGGGCTCTTTTCGCCGGGGCAAAGCGGCCGCATCGTCAAGCTTGCCGTACTCCCCATCTAGAGCCGCTGTTAAGAATGTGTAGAGTTCACATTTTCTTCATCCTGTGCTCTGATGACGGCTTCCTTAATTAAGGACAGTGAATTTAATATTGTACATATTCCTTGCATCGCGGGTTCGATTCCCGATGGTGTCGGAATTTTTCATTGACATAATCCTTCAGGCCGCACTATGGCCCTGAAGTACACAACCTCTAACAAAAATGAGTACCAGGAATATTTCCTGGGGTAAAGGCGGCCGGTACGTAAGGCTGACACCCTTACCATCTTCATGTACCGAATGTATTGAAATCTGGGAGCCTCAGCCTCATGGAACTCCCAGGGCCTGTCGAGACCTGTAATGGGATTGCTTTACCTTTTTACATATTCCTTGCAGTTGTCTGTTACCCGCAAATTTATTGCTAATTGCACAAGTAGCTCTACTGTTCCTGTCTTAAAACACTGTAATGAATGTGAAATGGAAATCATTGTGTTAGATTTTACATATTAATTTTTGTATTTTCAAATTAGTATATCAAAATAGTTAAATTTTAATTCACTTCCTCATTGTGAAACGAACAATCGGTCACAGTTACTACTCAGCGCTTACTTGTAAGTTCCCCATTCTTTCGAAGTGTTTAACCTCAACTCTGACGCGATCAGTTTGCTAAACTAAAATATGTTTAGTGCATCATTTTGGTCTTATAAAAACTCCCGCTTTTTGCTGACGCGACATTCACTCGAAGGAACCGCTGTTCGCCGGTCACTACGTGTCTACAAGACTGTGAAAACAATTATTATACGAAGTTTGATATTGGTTACGATGTGGCATCGCTTCTTGATACTACAAGGTGAGCCGAATTGACTGATGGAATCTTCCGAATTCCAAATTAATTCGATTGAAACATTTTCGTCATATAATTCGGACGACGTGAACTAAATTCTAAATTCTCGTATTTTCGGGTTTACAAGAGCAAGATAATTATTTTTGTTTCATGAGTATAATTAATAATTCCATTCAATCTGTATTATAGTATTATCTTCATTGATTTGCAATATATAGACTATTAGTAGTCAAGCGTGAGTTTAATTACTTGTCTTTGCGTACTACACTCATATAACGCAATGCCAGTATTTCCTGGCTGGTGGCAGTATCTACCATTTCCTTAGTGTATCACGAACCCCTCAAGCTGCTTGTATTTGTGACCAGGGTACCACTAGTAAAACCTAGTCCCCTCCAAGTTAGGGCATTACGACAGGGTTGACTCCTTGAAGACGGTTGCGTTTTGCAGCCGAAACATGTAGAATCAGTAAGACGAGTTGTGCATTTTTCTGTCCCATTACAGGCCTTAGGGCTGCAGGAGATGAGACTTCCAGACGTTCTGAACAGTCCGTACATGAAGGTAGTGTCAACCTTACACCCTGGTCGCAGTTATGCAGTCAGTTGAGAATAAACCTGTGTGTATAAGCACGGTGACTACTTTTACAACACAAGTTCTTATCTAATTCGGCGTATTGAAGGGTCTACGTGTTTTACTACCGTCATGGCTTTATAATCTGAAACAAACCGAATAATAAAATTGTGTGCGCGCCATGTGCCCGAGTTGCACACAACACTTTTGAACCTGTGGTGGTCGCATGCTTGAAAGTAGATCAATTTACTATTTGTTTTCTCCGAAAACTGATTTTCTTTTTAAGCGCGTGATAATTTATCCTCAGGCCTACTCAATGGGTAGTATGTTTCATTTCTAGAAGCAAGCACATAGGAAATGAAATGTGTAGGCATGATGAAGCCTTGTTTGTTATATTTTTAAGCTTTATTAGACGGAGCTGGATTAGAGAAAACATGTTAGTGAGATGCTAGGTCGGGAAGCATTTCCTGCTGGTACGTGCGCCCTCCCAGACTAACACGCACAGTTTGTATCCTCATCCTCTAAGAGTTATTCTTGGAGCTGACATGCAGACAAGACAAGGCAGCTGTTCCTCACGTGGAGTAGGTCCGCTGTTGATTGCAGCATACTCGAATTAAATTCATACTTTTCACTTATTAACGCGTGTTACTTTCCGAATAATAGACGTCGCAGTTAGTGCACACAAGTCCCATCTGAACGCAGGTTGCAGCTGTCCTTTAAACCGTTTTATAAGGAAATTTCAGAAAATAGGGTAACAAACACTGATACCGAGTTATATTCTGATGTCATATACGTGATGCATGACTTATGGTACATATCAGACCTACATGGTCACCATTGAAACTATTTGTTCTACCTTGGCGCTAAGACCCGTCTATCGGAGTAGATTCAATCGGTGTAATGTGGCTAGCCAAGAGGTGACTGCTTGCTTGGCGTGGGCGTCAGATGGAGATTGTTTGCCAGCCAGGTGCTTAAGGGCTTCATAAAGGTTGACAGCACTGGGCTGTACTGCCAGACTGGTTACGGCTGTACGGCTGGAAGAATGCAGACCGCTCCGTGTATGGCATCGATCTGGCATCCATTGATTCTACCTTTTCGGTCCTCTTAAGAAGCACTTGGCTGACCAGCGATTTGTAAGTCTAAGTGAAGCAGACTGTCACCCTGTTGCTGCAGACACTCGACACGGATTTCTTTTCCGTCAGTATGCAAATATTGGTTGCGTCGTGGGACGTGTGCTTCAGTGAAAGTGGGGGCTACGCTGAGGTCTGTTGTGTAGTCTCCTACCCCCACATGGTAAGTGTGGAAGTCAGAGTAGATCTTGGCGTTAGAGTGTTGCCTTATTTTTTTTTGGAACTTTCTCTATCACTTGTCATTCATTGTTGATTGAATATGGGAGCCTTGAATAGGTGGAATCTCCTTTGCTTGCAGAATATGGGACTAAAGGGCCTGAAACGTGTTTGGGTAATATATAACAGCTCAGGTGGGCCTCACAGAACAGTATGTCTCCAGTATAAAAACCGACCGGTCAGTGCTGTTTAGGTAAATAATTTCTGTTTATTCTGAGAATCATACGTTATCATTAGTAAATGCTTATGAGAACTGTTAAAATACGGGACACATACAGTAAAGGCTGACCTTTAAATTCTTCAGGCAGCGTTGGACCCACGACAAAGTGTAATGTTGTGTTTTCTGTTTAATTTCTTTTAAGAAAATCTCTTATAGTCTTATATTGGTACAGATTTTATTTATTTTAAGAGGTGAAAATGCTGAATAACCGTAGATGGCAAAGACTAGCGTGAATGATCTCTGAGACGCTAAAACGCCCATTATGTGCCCGTGCGTGTTAAAGTAGCAAGTTTTGTGTACCTCGTGGGTGGTGGTTAGCTTGCCATTGCAGTATACATTTTGTCAGATTTAGATAAATTTGTCAAAACCAGAAGATCGCCAATTAAGAAATTGGGCACTCCTGTAGTTGGGGTTTGCTGTATATGCTGGTCCTTTTGTGCGGTGATTCATATTATAAAAGACATCTTAGTAGTTTTAAAGTGTGTGGGGAAGTACGTGCATAAAGAAAAGCCAGGAGCGTATAGAGAACTCCCAGCCTTTATGTGCACCAAGTTTAGTAAGTGTTGAATAGTGTTTGTGTAAACATGGCCAAGAAACATGAATGCAGAGGAGCGCCGTGCAGTAATGTTATGCAGTGCGGGAGGTGATAACACAGTTTTGGCGGTGAAACGACGTCGGTTTATCGGGCTCATGGATGATCGTAAAGTTATCAACGGACGGTGGATGGAACCACGTGGCAGCATCTTACGCATGACCATCCGCGTGTTTCACCGCTATGCACATCCGACCCTACTACCCTGCAATGGTCTAAAATTAGTCACGGCTGCCGAGAACGGTGGGTACTGCAGACTGGCTGGGGAAAC
>Ga0268261_10004594_pt1 | contig 10358 bp, 7 predicted proteins | sample TergutNc150P1_FD_190353 | JGI IMG/M metagenome (GOLD analysis project Ga0268261, IMG submission 190353) | Nasutitermes corniger P1 segment gut microbial community from laboratory colony in Florida, USA - Nc150 P1 (SPAdes) (version 2) | ecosystem: Host-associated > Arthropoda: Insects > Digestive...
AGAGGTCTCTGCGACGAGCTGATCACTCGTCCAGAGGAGTCCTACCGACTGTGCTGCGTCGTTGTGTTATCTAGAAACTTCAAGAATGGGTGCTCCATATATATATATATATATGACATTAGTCGCCTAAGGGTTAAAGAAAAGGTCTTGCGGCCGTTTGTTGCGTTAGTGAGTGAAAGCCAATCGGAGAGGGAGTGCCGATATTTCATTGTTGATTAGTGTTAAGTGAACAATAGGTCAATTTGTAAAGTAGCTGCAGAATATAGTATCAAGTGTTACTGGTGAGAGTGAATAATTAAAAGCAGCTATCCCCGCCCAGTATGCGTAATGTTCCCATCCCACAACTTAGCGTAAAGTCTTCAACAAAGTGGTGCCAGCAATTCAGCGATCATTCAACCGAAATCACGCTACCAAAGTGACTAGCGAACTAACCGCTACACTATTCTTAGAAGCAATTTTTAAAAGTGGCATACATGATAAGACACCGTACACCTAAATAGGGAGAACGTGTCTATGCCAACTGCACGGGACATTTAGTCGTGCTGATTATAGAATTATTACGCGGGCCGTTTACATACAGGACGTGAGAACGTGCCGATCGGCTTTCTATCGTCATTCGCCTAACACGCGATTCTGAGTACTATAAAAAGCAGGGAGAGTCATTCCAGCTTCACTTGTGGTCCGTCAGTCGAACCGCTTACATCGCTAAAGTCATCTGGATAAAAAGTTAGTTGTGTGTGTGCGTGTGTACATAATGTCTCGTTACTTCACAGTGCAAGACGGGGTCACCCGCCACTATAGGCGCTTCAACGCTGAGGGGAGAGAGCTGACTGAGGGTGTCGGTTCCTCCTCCCACGAGCGCTGCGGCGCAAGACCGCGATATTTCGCCGACAGTGTAGACGAGCTGTTTGAATATTCGTTGCGTGATCTTGATCCTAGTGATATGGTGGGCATATCGATCCACAACGCTACCAATCGGCAGGACAGGCCAATAGGGCTGGGTTTCAGGAGGGATCAGATTTCGCGGGACGTCCTGTGGAGCGTGTTCGACAAAGTGATACAATCAAATGCCAGATACCAAGCTCTGGATACCCTCACGTTCCACTGCATTCTGTCAAGATGCCTGTAAGCTTTGGGAAGGCAGCAACGTCGAAAGGAAGACCCCTATCAGTGATGGCCCATCTCAAGAAGAGTAGAGTGGAAGTGAAGACCGAGGAGAGCTGTCTGGCGCACGCGCTGGTGATTGCCATAGCCAAAGCGACGAACGATCCCGATTACACAGCCTATAGAAAGGGCTGGAATATCTTGTCCAAAGTCCACGAGCCGATGCAGGCGTCGGGCGTTTATCTCAGCAGAGGAGGCATTCCAGAGCTACAGGCCTTTCAGCGCTATCTGCCTGAGTATAGGATAGTGGTGTATTCAAGTCTGCAGTGCGACATCATGTTTGAAGAGCAGGTAGCCTCACCCATGAGGATCAACCTGCTGTATGACGATCAGCATTATCACATCACAAACCTAACGGCTGCCATGGCCAAGCGATAAATGTGCCCAGCATGTAACAAAGACTGCAAGATAGGCGCACAGAACAGGTGTGACGCAACGTGCGATGCCTGCTCAGCCATTCCGCCATGCATCCAGGACAACACCAGGATCCCCTGTGAAGAGTGCAACAGAAACTTCAGCAACACGACGTGCTTCGAGAATCACAAACGTCTCAAGATATCTGGCAAGACTGTGCGAAGCAAAGAGGTGTCGCGAGTGTGGTGCTACGAAGTTAAATAATCACGGGTGCAACAAACGGTATTGTTCGAGGTGTCTGAAGAACAAAGAGTAGGGGCACAAGTGTTACATGTCTCCCCTATCTGACAAGGCCCCTCGTAGTAATAGGGTACCTTTCGTGTTTTATGACTGAAACGACACAACACAAAGTGCACAAACACGTCGCTCAAGCACGTACCTAGTCTTGTGTGCGTCCAGCAGTTTTGCACCGTGTGTGAGGACGAAGCCGATGTAAAAGTGGATTGCCAAAGGTGTGGAAAGAGGAAGCACAGTTTTTGGTTAGACCCGACGGGGATCTCATGTCCTTTGTTTTGAAATCCAGGCCTTGGGCCGACAGGATCGTGGCTATTGCCCACAATGCCAAGGCCTTCGACCTACTCATTGTTCTAAACCGTCTAGTGCAGATGAAATTGCTACCTGAGCTACCCGTCATGAACGGACAGAAGATCGTGTGTCTCAAGGTGGAGAACGTCACGTGGTTGGACAGTCTGAATTATATGCCCATGGCGCTTCGAAAATTGCCTGAGCCGTCCGGTCTGTCGGCCGAGAAGTCGTAATATCCTCATCCGTTTAACACAGCTGAAAACATGAACTATGTGGGTCCAGCGCCAGACGTCTCGTACTACGGCGTGATCAGATGCACAAGCCGGAAAGGAGTTTCTGTCGTGGTACGAGTCCGTCGCGAAGGTCTTCGACAACAGGCTGTGTTGGAACGCTACTGCCAGGATGACGTGAGAGTGCTGCGAGAGGCGTGTCGGACATTTCGCAGACACTTCTTAGATTGGAAATGTGGAGGTGTTCTTGGAGAGCATGAATGTCGCTTCGGCCTGCAACAAGACGTCTCGAAAAAAGTTCCTGCAGCCAGATAGGATAGGAATAATTCCTATTGGAGGCTACACAGATAACAGAAAATAGAGCAAGAAAGCGATCGCCTGGTTGTTGCTCGAAGAGGAGGGCAAGAGAATCCTGCACGGGAGGAACGGGAAGGAGCGCCAACTGCCCGAACTGGATATACATGTGGATGGCCTCTGCGAGGAGACGCGCATGACGTTTCGGGACACACCTATGGCATGCGGGGCGATACCTTGGCCGACAGATACGAGCAAACCATGTATTGCCTGAAACGCACAGCACGAGCTGGATATCAGATCAATGTACAGTGGGAGAGCGAGTTTGAGCTCCCTGAAGACGCTGAGATGGAAGAGAGCATGCCCCTGAGAACGAGAGACGCATTGTACGGTGGGCGCACCGAGGCCATGCGGTTGCATTACAACGTGAAAGAAGGCAAAGAGACGATACAGTACGTGGACGTCATGAGCCTGTATTCGTGGGTGTGTAAATATATCAAGTTCCCAGTCGGTCCTTCCACGATCCACGTGGGACGGGAAGACATACAGGCCATGCTCACAAATGAAAGACTGGTGCGATGCACGGTGCTGCCTCCGCGCGACCTGTATCACCCTCTGCTACCATACAAATGCGACGGTCGTCTGATATTCTCCCTGTGAACCGCACTGGCAAATCAGTTGCGCGGTACAAGCTGGCCGTAACCGACGTATCCACTTAAGTGCCGCGGGAGCAACGGGCTTTGTCCCTCCCGCAGAACAGGCGTCTTCTTGTGCAATATGACGTACTCTTTGAAGAGATAAACGGATACCTGTGAGTGACCATGTGTGTTTTTGTGTGCGCCATCATCTTACGATTTAAAGACATTGTGATGGGGAAATAATAATTACAGAACATTATAACCAACTCTGTATTAGAGTTCTGTGTGTGTGTTTGTGTGTGTGTGCATCTAGAACTGACACATGTTTTGTATAGTGATTCAAGAGCTGTTTATGCATAGCTGTTCTATAATAAATCTATTAAGGAATGTGCTGTTTCATTTCTTACCTTATCCATATTTGAATCATTACATGGGGCATTAACTCGCAATGGCTGTATGTGAGTCATTATATAAACCATTTACAAAACAGAACGTGAGAGAATGTGCCTACAGCATCATTCGTCTAACACGTTATACTAACTGTTAAGGTATTCATCCTACCATAGTTCACGGTCCTGCACTCGCACCATTCAAGGCGAACCTAACGTTGCTCAGGGCAGACCTAGGCAGGGGCCCAGGCCAGGGCCCACCCCTTACCTAACCCTCACCATGGGCGCAGCCTCGCACCGTGCGTCACCCACCTGTCCCAACCTCCGCACGGTCCACATTCGATAGCTGCGGCTGGCCGGCCTCCGGATCTGGCCTCCTCCTTTACCTTGCCCAAAACAATGCCGTGGCCAAGGGCCAAAATCCCCCCAAAAATATTTTTAAAAAATACATCCAAAATGGTGATGCACAATAAAAATTTTTAAAAAATTGGGTTTTTTCACATATTACTACCACCACTTGGTTATACCCTCAAAGTCAAGGTCACCAGATCAAGATCAATGTCACGGACCAAAGTCGCCCCTTCTCACGCTTCGCTTCCTCAAGAGCTGCCGATGGAAAGATTGCCACCTGGTGTCGCTACTACCGACTCCGCCGTAACCAGTTAAAGCTGAGGTGCACATTAATGGCTGAACGAATGCAGAGCCAGAGGCCACAGTCTAAATTGCCATAGTTGTTTGTTGGGTTCCTGTCCAGTAATTCTACCCGACAAGCCGCAGCAGATTACGAAGTACAGCCCCCTGCCTACAGCAGCCTTTGTAGTTGCAAAACATTATTACAAGCCCCAATCAGGCGCTCTCACAAATTACAGCATAACGGAACGCGTTTGTGGTTTTAATCCCATCCTGCACACTCAGTGGTTAGGATGTGCTAGATAGCAAAGAAATAAGGTATAGTGTTGTAAATGAATTAAAATGTAACACAAGCATGTATGAGGAAGTTTAACAGTGCAGCTAGGTTGGTAGAAGCAGCTTGTATGCAAAAGCAATTTTAATGTTCCATGTGTTATTACCTGGTAGTAATTACAAAAAAAAGTATTTTCAATTCTTCAATCAAAAGAAAGCTACTGCATTTGACTCATCATGAGACAAGAAACTGTCAGGTACACGGTGGAATCCTAGGGAAGCGGATATTGTAGTATGTCGGACGCTATGGAGCTCATTTTCCAACCTTTTGATGGGAATAAGCGAAAATGAAAAGTATTTTTTTGATTACGTACTTAATTCTCTAAAATATGGCAATGCAGAACTGCACAATGTATTATTCAATTCTGTCAAAAACAAAATCACTGGAGAGGTCATGATTAAATTGTAATCTTGATATATGTTAACGTGGTGTGATATGAAGTAGGCTATTTGGAAAAAATTACGGAATTAAAAGGAGTTTAGTTATTTGTGTGGCCGCAGCATATTCAGTTCAGGGAGAGAAGGTGTTGTCGCTTGGTATTTATTATCAGCAAGTGAGACGGGAAGTGTCAGTGTTTCGAATTATTGGAAGTATGAGAGGGTCGGTAGGGTGCCTGGTTCAAGTCGCGTATCAGTGACCAACCCGTGTACAGTTATAAGGCCTTACGCAGCCTGGATGCGGGGTTAATACAGTTCAAGCTACACAGTCTATAAGGAGTTATTAAGAGGTTACTGGAAGCTGTAGGGGCTGTAAGAGTTAATAGAGGCTGTAAGAGTTAACAGAGAAGTTAATATGGGAGAAGCTGCACAGAAGCTATGGAGGCATTAATAGTGTTATAGGAGGTGCTATAGAGCAGCTGAAGTGTTGAGTGGAATCCAGTGGAATTACTTAAGACTACCTATCCCTTTTCCACCAGCAGTTGAAAATAATTCCTATTTTACCACTACCTAAGGTCTTAAAGCACCCTTGCTTGCTCAGCTTTTAGTTTGGTCTTCTGTCTCATGACTGTGAACTATCAGTGCAGTGTCGCATTCTGCTGATACATTCGTCATCTTAATAGCACTAACCATAACTCAATACAACTCGTTCGTGTCATCGAAAATCAGTACTAACACTGGCTGCTAACTGCTGTGGTACATCTAAAAATCAGTACTAACACTGGCTGCTAACTGCTGTGGTACATCTAAAAATCACTCCACCTGCTTACTGCTTTTGGGGGGGGGGATTTTGTCCATCATATAATTTCTTCAGGATGCAGAAGGTTTCAGAATTCTGCTCAGTTTCTGTTTTCAGGCAAAAAAGAAGCACATAAGCTGGGGGACCTCTTAGATTGAGTTATTCTCAATCACTGGGTGCCACAGTAATGAAGGCACTGACTGTAGAGGTGGAGACAGTGACAATGACTGGTAAAGGTATATGGAATCTAACATGTTTTGTGTATTTAGTGAATGAAATTAATAGTACAATAATTACTCTCAGCTGACATTTCATTTTTGGGGGGGGGGGTTATCTCAGATTTGGATAAATACATTTTCCTTGACAGATGGGTAATTCTGGGGGGGTGCCTTCGATGACAGTTGTCTTGATTTGGGTATATACAGTATTATGTTGTCAAATTTCTGTATTGATATGTGAAGGTCAGAACAACTGTTACATTAGTAGTTCTGAATACTAAAGCGAAGACTAATCAAATGTAAGATATACTGACGAACAAGCATTCCTCACCAGTAGAGGGCAACTTCTCTGACAAGCACTGAAACTGGCCAGAGTTCAAAACGACACATGGGTGGGATATGTGGACAAATCTGACAACATGACTCCATTAACAGACTAACCTAGAAATCAACAAGGAAGCTCTTTTCCAACATTCTGGATTTTACCATTCTTGGCACTTTTAACACTCTTACCTATTGTTCAAAATTATCACACCAACTATTCAGACTGGCATGTATGTAAAATTACAAAATTATATAGTCATACACATCTCTCAATTTATTAGAAGTCTTTGTTGTATTTCTAGCTGCATGTTTTGGCTTGTATACAGAACTCTATCAGACTACACCACAGGACACCCACATCATTGCTGCAGCACAAGACACTGAGTACAGTTTATCAATACGAAGATCAATATAAAAACATCTATTTTGTCTGTTCTACAATAACATACGCCATCGATCCACAGCTTAAATTTGGAGCCCAGTATGGCAGAAATAAAGAAACTCCTAGAAATGCATCAAATCCCAAATAAGAATTTCACCCCCCAAGTAAAAGCAAGAAAAGAGTTACTATACATATAAAAAAGGCAGCCATCTTTATCTTGTTGCACAAATCACAACAAAGCACAGGAAACAAACGACTACCGTTTAAATGCCACTGCCGCCATGGCGAATCTACATTGACCACACAGAGAACACCCCACCCTTAAAAAGGTCACCACCAGATATCAACAGCAGCTCTTCCAGCCAACATGCAAAGCAACTTTATTATTATGTTTAATACTCAAAATGTAAAATATCACATCTGAATTTTATCTTAATGATATATTTTATATAGAATTACCACAAATATTTTAACTACTATTTGTAATACGAGATCTCGGAACTTTTAGAACTTCAACAATTGTACATACAAACCACTCCAAAGACTAGCCTGAAGATGGCTCTGTATACGAGCCAAAACATGCAGTTAGAGATACAACAAAGACTTCTGATAAATTGAGAGTTGTGTATGCTTATATAACTTTATAATTTTACATACATATATTGATAACACAATGGGAATGCCTCACTTAAAAATTCGGATTGGCATTAGTGAAGGACCTAATATAAAGAGCAAGGATAGTGCTTCAAAATCAGACCACAAGACCTGGCAGAAAAGCCCCATCTACCAACCACCTAAAAAGACTTGATATAAGATTCAACAACCACTAGCCTCTGTGTGTGTCCCAATGAAAATACAGGGTTATTACAAATGACTGTCGGAGTTTTAACAACTTGTCATACACAATACACTTGAGATAGCAGTATGCAGTTGCACCGATGGATCAAGAAATTCTCAAAGTTTTCTTTTATGATGTGTGGTGTGCAGCAGTTACGCATTTCTCTGCTTGGAACTGAAGGTACGAATCAGAACCACCATTGAAACCATCACTGCTGACATGCTACAAACAATTTGGAACGAACTCGATTATCGTGTTGATGTTTGTAGAATCACAAAGGGTGCACATATAGAGCACCTGTAAGGTATGTAACAAAAACTTGGAGTGTTGTTCTATTAAATAAAAAAAAATACATATATTGCTATCTCAAGTGTATTGTGCATGACAAGTTGTTAAAACCTCGACTATCATTTGTAATAACCCTGTACAAGAAACAGGAGCAGAAATCAGTGTGTCCAGGATGCAACGTGGGGTTGTGTGCTGGGCCATGCGTCAGGGTATATTACACAGAACTGCATTTGTGAGGACCAACTGACAATAAAGTGGAAAAACTGAACACAAAGATGTAAGTAAATATTACTAGTATAATTACTTAACTGATATTTTTTTCAGGAGCACTTTGTTGATGGAATTATGGGAGTGAAGGTGTTGTGGATTTGATAAAATGTTTCATAAAATAACAGAGACTTAGAAGAACGACCTTCACATGTGTGCTTGTTTAATTTTGGCACTTAAAAAAAAAATGGCTGCTTGGAGGCCAGTGTAAGTAATCTGTGACAACTGCAAAAATTGTAAGGATGTTAGTAATAAATATTACACCTCATAAGTGTACATTTTTACTAAATATAAATTTCAATCTTATATACCTATACAAGCTTTCAAGACAAATATTGTACAAAAATGACCAGTCTTTATGAATGAAGATGATTTTAAAAACATAATGGCATAGAATTATAGTGTTTCCCTTTTATACTAATTTGGTGGGGTTTAATGGGAGACTGTTTTCCCATTTGGCCTTTGAAGGTTCAGCAGCAACATGTCTGATAAAGATATGTCCAAAACACTACTGTTTTCAAATTCTGTATTGCAACCGACACCTCACCAGAATATTACTCTGTACAAATTCTGCATTACATTATCCGTTTTCACCATCAAACCACATTTTATGTTTTACCTATTTCAGTGTTTCCTAACACAATTTTGACCACAACATAACATATTATTACAAGCACAACTGGTGGATTAACTTCCCTTTTTAGCCTGAACTCTTCTACAAATACCAATTCTGCTCTCCTACATTTAACAGCTGTTGCACTTACAACTCGGTACTGTGTTTCATACTTCAAGTTTGACACCAAAATGCCAAGTACTTCAGTAATTTTCTTGGGTAAAACACTTTAAGTAGCAACCACTTTGTCTATAATGTGTAGCATTTCTTGAACTTCCTACAGATCATCTATTATGCCAGTATGTGGTGTAGTAGTCATGCTCACCATTTGTTCAGTAATTCATGACTCCACAGAAGGAAAACTGTACACACATAAGCAATTAAAATGAACAAAAGTCTGCATACAGGTTACTTCAAATTATTTAAACTGAAGTAAAATGGTTACAGACACAACACTCTCCACAACACCCACACTTATTCACACTGCCGTTTACACATGCACGTGTGTAAATACAAGGGCAAAAGAGTCAGAATGTGACAGCTTTTCCCAGAACATTTTCCATGGATTAATGGGTCAACCTAAGAGGGCTGCACTATATAGAACCCAAAAGGTTAAACTGCAAAATTCATAAGCATCCATGAGACCATCTGACAACTGTAATGTGTAATTGTCTAGTGAATCGTATATGTTAGAAAATCACATTGCAGTGATACAAACTCATGTTCTTAACAGAACCTTAACGTTTTCACCATAAGGCTAGTGCAGAGTTAAAATAACCATATGCGCAGTGTGATGCACAGACTGCCAAATGTAGGGTACTGCTGGTTTACAATTATGACCACTATCATGCTGCCCCCTTTTAAAATCTGGTCTGCTATAGGTCATACTGGGCATTTCATTCTGATACCAATGGGTTAACCTTTTGGCACCTGAGTTTTACATTTAAATTTTAGCACATCCTGTATGTAAAATGTGAATAATACAGGAACCAAAAAAGGTAGCATTATGGAATAAACAGCATTTTGAAGAGAAAACTGGAGAGTGTGCAGCATGTTTAAAATACTCAGTACTTACAGTTGTTGAAAAAAATATTAAAAATGCAACATCTGGATGGTAGCGGTACGCCCGTCCTATATATAGGACGCATTGTTCTTAGCCCTTTAAATGCTGAGTTAAATCCCATCTGCCATTTGCTGGCATTATTAGGAGCTCACCCTATTCTCCACATTAGCAGGGTAAGAGTTAAAGGATAATCAAATCTGAACGCTCTCAATCAATGGCCAGAAGTCAGAAGTTCTGGAACTACTGTTTGGGCACAGTTACAAGTATTATCTGTGGATGCACACCTTTGTTCAGAGTTCATTCATTAGTTGGCAGTCAGCAGTGGGAAGTCCTCAGCTAGCTAGTGTATCATCCTCCAAAGAATGAGTATAGCCAACAGTAGTGATCTCTGTGCAGAAAACATAGGTGTTCGTATAATTAACCCTTTAAAGCCCGAATTAAATTCCATCTGCTATTTGCTGGCATTATTAGCTCACCATTTTCTCCACGTTAGCAGGATAAGGGTTAAATCATTAACCTTTAGGCGACTAATGTCATATATATATATATGGAGCACCCATTCTTGATGTTT
>Ga0268261_10004595_pt1 | contig 10358 bp, 6 predicted proteins | sample TergutNc150P1_FD_190353 | JGI IMG/M metagenome (GOLD analysis project Ga0268261, IMG submission 190353) | Nasutitermes corniger P1 segment gut microbial community from laboratory colony in Florida, USA - Nc150 P1 (SPAdes) (version 2) | ecosystem: Host-associated > Arthropoda: Insects > Digestive...
AGGAAATACTCACCAAAGACCCTAGTAGTGCTTGAGGATGTGATACCTCTAGAAACATCCCCCTTGTGGAGTGGCACTAAGGAGAACTTGCAGATGTACCGAGTTTCACCGTGTTAAAAACGCAAATCTGCGTCACCCGTCCGCAATGTGTTAATTTCATACTGTGTCATGATTCTTCTTCTTCTTATAAAGCGCTACAACCTATATAAGGTTCTGGCTTGCTCAACCGCTTTCTTCCAACTATCTCTATTCTGTGCTACTTTCTTCCAAACTGCGCTGTATCATGATTCAGTATTCTTAATCCATGTCAACATCATTACTTATCATCCTTAACGTTTCTTCTGCTGCCTGTATGTTAAGGATCTTTTGTGCAATTACTCCTACATAATACGACTTCCAGTATGTGAAAAACTAAACTAAGCATGGTCCCTCTTGCAAATGTAAAAGTTGCTCAGCTAATCAAAATTCCTTACATTTTCTGGAACCAAAATGTTCATTACAGCAATCCACCACTGATCCTTATCCTGAGTCACATGAATCCAGTTCACACCCTTGCACCGTAACCTTTTAAGTCTATTTTATATTTTAGTATTATCTCTGTTATCTATGTCAACATCTTCATAAAGAGACCATCAGAAGGCCTTGTAATGTACGGGAAGAAAGTAAGGCAACAAATACTTAAATTATAAAATAGACAGTGGCCCAGTTGACATAATCCTAAAGGATGACTTAACCATTATCATTTAGTCTGTACATCCCAATGCAGCCACTGATGGCCAGACTTATTTTCATTTAACTGTCCCTGCCTGCACCTCTGTGGAGCAGCATTTCCTCTTTTGTCCGTGAAGAGTTACATTTAATGGGACAAGGGTATCCTGTTCAGTTGATAAAGGTTATTACAAAATAAAATCACTTCTAATATAGTGTGTAAATCACAGTCCAATGATTCATTCATCCCACCACCTAAAGGTTAAGTTGTCCTTATCCTTAACGAAACACCATGCCACGAAAGGAAGCATAAGAATAGTTCCTTGCTCTTTTAGTTATGGCTCTCGATGGAAGTGTGTAGTTTACTTCATGTCCTGACCACTTTACTCTGGGGGGGAAAACTACCCATGATACCCAATGAGTAGTGGCTGGGTGTACCTCAGATTCAATGTGGATGTTCTGGAGAAGAAAAGACCTGTCTCTGCTAGGTCCAGCACACAGGAGTACAATGTTATGGTTAACAGTGAGTAATTAAATGGTGCCACAGAACAACTAGTGCAGTAGACAAGGTGTTGCATAAACCAATGTCATTCTTACTGGATTCAACTGTACTAGCAAAAACAATAAAATAATTAAAACTCAATGTTCAAAATGCTGTTTTCCAATTAGTAGTTAAAACTATAGCACATGCAGATCATGCCAGCTGACACAAAGTTTGGGCCAGAAATTTAGGATTAAAGAAATCTTAACACTTACAAACACTTCCTCAGATTCCAATATTGAGTTTATTTACTACGGTTAAAGAAATAATATGTATTATTGTGTTAAATAAAAGTACACAGTTACAAACTATTACAAAATCACAACCTAACCAAACCCTCTCTAGCTTAGCATGACTGATGTAATGGATTACATGAGACTCTGGCCTCATGAATTCATTCAGTCCACCAAGACATATGTCATATGATATAAAGAGCGAGCAGTACGCCAACCAGCAATTGAAGACTTTGTATTCACACCTTGATAAACTGCAGGAAGTGCATAACACTGCAACAAAGAATACTGAAGAAAATCATCAATATGTGCAATACTTACTGAAAGAGATTAAAAAAAACATATACTGTGGAAAAAAGTGGCAACAACACATAACTAAAAATCACCTGGGGTATATTTTGTACATTTTAGATTTCCTAGGTGACAAATCACTTCAGGCAGCATATCTAACATCCTGACACAATGATAAAGAGTTATCTGGGAGTCTAAAATAAATAAAATATATCTGTGAGATTAAAGCCACCTGTTAATTAAACAGCAACATGTCTCGCACATCAGTTTCTTCATTGCTATGCCTATTTATGTCCTATATAAAAATATTTAAATGTTTATTAATGTCTTAAGCTCACTTAATACACGGAGAAGCTCACGCTGTAGGCAGAGAGCCATATTGTATGAAAAGAGTTAGGTAGGCACAAGCACCCTTCTTGATTCATTGCTACCTACTTAGTATATTAAAAACATATATATTATTCCAATAACACTTTCCATAATTTGCCTAGCTTTACTGGAAACGTGTGTGATAACAAGTGGACACATTAAAAAAAATCTTCCTAACACACTTCACCACTGCTGCAGATGCATGGAAGATTACTCTTCCAGTAAGTAATAAAGTAAATTCTCTTTCTGGGCTGCTTAACCCTGAAGATAGAGGCACTACACTAACCCAAAATTCTGGTACCCACCTGATATAGTGTGGCATCTCAGAAGACTTGAGTCTTCACTTTCAATTTTCCTTCCACCAGTTCTTTGTAAAGTGAAGTGATACAGTATTGATCATAGAACTGTCTGAAACATGTTTGTTCCAATATAAAACATCATAACCTCAAACAAGCTGTTTGTGACTGTCTATTATCATCACTCTCACCGCAGCTCTGCTGTAAAATCCTCCATATAATTCTAAAAATACAATCCTTTTCCAGGTAGGTGAACTGATTTGAAAGTGCTGGCCCAGTACAGTCTAGTAATTTTGTCCCAATTCCTACTACCTAGTGCCCGACATGGAAGTGATATGCCACCTTGAAACGCATCACTCACAAAATGACTTAACCTCAAAATTGTAAGTAACTCCTCATCACATTACATACATCTGTCTTCAATCACCCATCATTCTAATACAGTTGCAACACTTGCCAATTTCAAGCCTGTAGCTGTAGAACTCCGCTATATCCGTTTTTAAAGTGATAATTTTCACACATGCGTGTTACACTGAGCACAACCACCAAACCAATATCACCATATACGTATGAGGTTCTCATTGTGGTGATTATGAAGATTACAACCTTCTGGGATACTTCAGTCTTCAGAATCAACAAGCTTTCATACTTAATGGCATGTACATATTTAAATTTTAGGTTAGGTCTAATTAATTTTTATGCAGATTCGTCAGAACTGCGTAAAATATGCCACACCAAAGTAATAGTGTACCAAATTTAAATAAGGGCCGCAAGTAGAGCAACGGTCATTTTCAAATATACGACTAATCTAAAATGGCAGGAACAGCATTTTTATGGGCAGTAGAAACAATTTCACAGGCTATAACTGTCTCACTGAATCATTTCCAAATCTGAGTATGCTTGTGTCGGCGGCAATGCTTGTGATTCGTATTCAGGAGGTTCGAATCTCCGTTGGGACACCGGACAACCTATTTTTCGTACTTTTCTCAACTTACGATGAACAGTGCCTGAAATCCTACCAGCACTTCCTACGCTTTTCCAGGACAGTAAATAATCTGATACACGGACAGCGTTTTTAAACAAGCCATAACTAAACAAATAAATTACGAAACCAACCGTTGGCACACCAAACAATCGACATACGGTGCGCGACTTACTTAAGATGGAACAAGTCACCTGTGCAGACGAAGTTCATCAACAGCAGACACATTAAGAATGACAGCACTGAGGCATTGCAAATACAGGAAAACTAACGCAGTAGTAATCAGAATGTTATATCGCAAGATGGTAAGCAGATCATAGAAGAGTGTAATATACAATTATTGCGACCAGGCCTCATTGTAGTAATACCGGCCCTTTTACCTCTTGAGTGGGTGCTTCCACACTGGACTTGAAATTAAAAATAAATAAATACTGCTTCTTTCTGGGATGTCATGTCATGTGTAGTGTAGCGGAAAGAACCACCATCGTTTCGGATGGATACGCACCTGCAGACCTCAGGACAGCAGATGGTTAGCAGTACTTGTATTTGAGCATTCTGTTGTGTGGTAACAATAAGTCAAGGAACGATAAACTTCTCTACGCCCAAACAGTGTTCATATTAACATTTTAGTATCATCATACGTTACTGCGTTGCATATTGCCGTGTTTTTCTTATTACGCCACAGATATTAAAACTAACCAAATTCACTTGGAGAAACCCTAATTGCCCACAGTTTGTCTTCTACATATTTTGGCCCTCTTGGGCAATTATCAGGGTACTTAAAGTACTAATAAGGAGAAAGTTCTAAGATAAACAACTTTCTGATGGAATGGTGCATCATCTGAAATTATATATGCTTTCACATGTATGTAAACAACAGTATGCTTATACAAATGACATGTATATACACACATAATTTTCCATTTTAAAATCACTGTGGCGAAGTATAAGTATAGTTACCATGACTGTATTCAGTCTGGCCCTGAGTGTATATTATGTTCCTCTTATATGTAGGAGACAAAGTGTAGACAGTTAGGGTCTCTTCCCAACTCGTGTGTTTTGTTGGTTTTAATTTCTGTTATCACATTTGCAGCATATTTCAACCTCAGGGGCTGTGTCACAGCTTAATTGTATCTGTAAATTACACCTTATTTTTTATAAACATAACTGACTGGTGTATATATATGTAGAATTATTTTGTTGCTAAAGGATTTTTCATGTGAGGTACACCAAATACATCTTCATGCCTTTGTATATTGTATGTAGTCTGAAATGTTTATGGTGGGAATTAAATGATACAGACCTATGGAGGGAACTGAAAAAGAATAGTCAAAGTATCTTATAAGAATTCTTTTTAAAATTTTAAGAATATAACGCATTCGGGGTCACTGCATAATTTAACTGGAAAAGGTATTTGCATGCCTTATAGTCTTGGATAATTCTGCAAATATAAGTCTTGTATATGTCTAAGCTGTAACCATCAAAACTTCATTTTAAATTTAGTTTGACATTGGAGTACAGGGTATAGCTACTGTACCCTACACCTATTATCCAAAATATCCCAAACAAGTTTCATACATATATGCATAGGGAAGTGGGTAATCCACAATCCAGTTAATACTCAGCTTTGTAATTGAAAGTTGTCCCCAATGGAACAATTTTGTAATATTTTTCAAAACGTTTTATTTTAGTGTGCAACGCGTAAACCTTCAAAATCTGCATCACCCAATCCAACAACACATGATATGATAGGACCACCAGATCCTCTATCGAATCTACGGCCAGTTGCTTACCATGTACCAAGAAATGAACAGGAAATTGAAAAGGCATACCGTGTACGTAGAGAAGAAGTTCAGAAGTGGAATGAAGCCTTTTGGAGAAAACACAACGAAAGTTTCATTACGGTACAGTCACGCACATCCATGGCTTTCTTAATGTTTCCCCAACTTGTACAATGGCTGCTTATTGACCTCAGTTTAATAACTAGGACATTGTCTATGATCTTGAGTTTTTCCAAACAGCATTTTGGAATCTTGATGTTTCCATCATCAGATGTGTAGGGAGGAAAGGTGCCAACTTAGTTGGGCCCATTAGAGAGAACTTCGGATTCTGTCAATGTAAAATACCAGCAGGAGATAAGAACAGAAAAACTACCAAAAAAAATTATGACATCCAAAAGAAAATTAAGCAAGTCCACCTGTAGATAGGATGAAAACCTATTAATTACTAGAAACACCCAAAACTGATAGAATCCATATACCAATCATGGGATTCGGACAGACAAGTGATGAAATTCCAAATTATAAGAGAGAACCAAAGCATTCAACATAATGCAGAAAGAGTAGCAAGTTTAGGGAATGACCTGAAAATACTGTTAGCTAGGTAAAAGGAAATTCATTTGTATCTTAATTGAAAAATGCTTCTTTTGCACTTTGAACAAAAGAAGAGTTATATTCCAAAATAAGCATGTTCCTAAATGTCATATGCCATCATAAAACCCCCAAAGAATGGTCTGGATCTGACTTTGTCACCAGTCAGCATAATCCAAACTGGAAAAATCCAGCCTAGGCTGGCTAAACAGTCTGGTCAAAGGGGTCACATCAGCATATTCTGTGTGTTTTCTACACATATTATTTGATTAAAACTGAAAAATCCTACCTTCATCGTACACATGAGGTGAATATTACAAAAGTACCAAAAAAGTATGCTATTAAAAATGAGTTTATTCATTAAAGATACGTTTCAGCAGGCTGCCATCATCAGTGATCACATGAATACATATGGAAAGATTTATGGTCTATAAATCTTACCTTGTGTATTCATATGGCCTTTGGTGATGGCAGGCTACTGAAACAGGTTGGATCTAAGCCATAAATGCTTTTTTTTAATAGTGTACTTTGTAAGTATTTCTCATAATATTACACTTCCATACATGGTCACACTGTGTTATAAAAACACATTAGGCTAGTTCAGATTATTCCGTAAACACCATTACTTATGTCTGTTCTGTGAGTTGCAAACTCAATACTGCACCCATGTCACCAATGTAGCTCCTGCCACATTGACAGGAAATGCTGTAGGCCTGGTGCCTCTTATCCTGATGATCCCTACCAGGGCCAGTATTTACAACTCGACTATAAAACTATGGAAACTGTTTCCAAACCAGTGCGTCTGGAAACTTAAGACAGTGAACATGTCCAGAATAACAGTTTTATTTTTTACTAAACCCAAATAAACTTTTTAGTTAAGTATCTGTACCTGTTATGCCAACCCCATAGTCTGAAGGTTTGTGTTCTAGTGTCATGTTTACCCATAAAACCAAGAGAATTCCAATATACATACTTGTTGTGTAAGACCATTAGCCTTTATTGTACGGAATTAGATGTCTGAACCCTGTTTGTGCCAGCATACAAGGATAGGATATGGTACAAATGCCATGCTGTGTCTGATGAAATTACAGCTGTGGGTGACATCGCAGCTGGGGGCATGATGTGGCCGTGCTGTAATGGCAAGAATGGCCAGCCACCACCACGCAGAGGGTTAAATTCAACACCACCAAGGTGTGGGTGGTAAAATTTTAACTTAGGGGTAATGTATTTATATTGAAAACATGCAGTTCTAGGCCTGCTAGATCATGGGCATACGCATCACAGTAATGTGATGCATGGCCAATGAAAGTTAATATTCAGAGTAATATTTATGAGGAAGTAATATGGGGCACTTTCTTAAAGAGCATGGCAGGAAAGACATGAAAATATGGTTAGTGTCTTACAATTTAGACTGACTGTGATAAGGAAGCTTTGTGTTCCCATGTCATGCCCATAAAATGTCACATGTATGCAAAGATGAACCCACAATCACAGATGAGACAACCGGCAACCAAGTGATGACAATATGGCCATTCATACCACTGCCAGTAATTTGTTTTGGTCAGTTTAAGTTTGGTTCTTAAGTTCCGAGTTCATTAACGTTATGTGATAGACATGAGTTACCAGTACATAATATATGAGGTTTTCAGACTGCCAGAGTATGACACCATGTAGTGTGGCAGATGGAAATACATAGTCTGAGGTAAGAGGGAAAAGTGGCTAATTATGCTGAAGTAGGAGGAATAAGTAATGGGTGATTGAGGACTGGAGTGGCTAATGTGGACCATGAATGGGGAACAGGACGTAGGGTCCCTGTGAAGGGCCACTGCCTCCTCTTTTTTTTAATGCAATTCCATAGGGAATTTCCCTAGTTGCTCTTATCAGTACTTACAGTCCACACTGGCCTGTATGGGCCATGTCTTCCCATCCTCTGTGACCCATTTCATTACCTGTACATCTGTAAAAGAAACCATATTTCCAACCTGGCTCATTTCTGCACCGAATGTAGAGGCAGTGTATTTGTACAAAACACTGATGACAGTCTACAGGAACAAGATGTCTGTTGTCCAAATTGTCTGGAATGACTGTGGGGCCCACCCAGCTTCTTATCCAAGGCATACTGGGGTTCCTTCCCAGGAGCAAAGTGGCTGGGGTGTGATATTCACCATTCACTTCCATATACCACCGAGGTTAAGGATGAGTGAAGCTAGACCGCTGCTCCCCCTAAATGCCCTTATGGTGTGGACGGGCAAAACTTTTTTTTGCTTACCAGATTACATGGTGTCACAACAGTGAAGGCTACAGTACAAACAATCAGGACAGTTGACTTGAAACGTAATGACAGTCCATTGTCAAGGATCACTGGTTATTTGGTACCTGCAATTAAATCACGGGATGGATACAAAGATGTATCATTAATACTGACTGCACCGGGTTGCCTAAACAAGCACACACTTTAACCCCCTTTATTATGTTAGCACGCTGGGTTTATAAGAGGTGAAGCTGGCGGCCTGATATATTTGGACACTAACTGAATGCTTAAAATCACAATGCGTGTGCTGTAAGTTTTAACAGTTGGACCATAACCAACTGCCTTCCTATGAAGAATGTAACAATTTATGTATCCTCTCTGTTTAACAGGCGCGTAAAGAATTCATTGCAGCCAACCTTCCACAAAACAAATCTTCAGGAACAGATAAACAAACCCTGACTGCTGATGAAATGTCTGTATTTTATAAAACTTTTCTGGACAAGAACTGGAAAGTCCATATACGGTACAATGCTGAATGGTACTGGAAGAATATAGGACTGGTTATTTTTGCCTTAAAAGTTAAAATATTTAAATTCAGACAATGGTTGATGACAAATACAAAATAGTTGTTATGTACAGCCAGAATATTCATGTACAGTTTAAATGTAAATATACTTTCAACAAATCATGGTTAAACTGTGATCTCACATTTCCATGTTTTACATAAAGGAAACCGAAACTGACAGTTTTGCAAGTAATACCTCCAGCACAAAGTCTTGCATTCCTGCCCATCTTTTACCTGCTTTGTGGTATTACCAAATGGTATGAACACTTCGAATGACAAGCAGTTTCTGTCTGATGCCCTGTGCTGCTGATGCCATAAATGTTAAGGCTGGAAGAATTAAGCACTTTTACTGAGGTTTTTTTTTTAACAATTTATTAACAAAGACATTTTAAAACATGTTCTGTCTAATTTGTTCACAGTTTCTATATACAACCAGTCTTGATACTTGTTTCAGATTACTTGGTAAAGTTATAAATATTCATAAATTCATGCTCTACATTACTATGTACAAGAATACGGAAACAACTAGGGCTTATTATATTAGTTATGAAGGGCTTTCTTGTAAGAATTCCTTCAGCAAACTCTTCATGCACACATGAGTACTTACTTTACATGTTGCTATGCAGGAAAATACTGCAATGGAATCAAAACACACAGTGTTAATTGATATCTGATGGATACTGAAACTTCAGAGTGTGGGTCCTTAAGGAAAACACAAAGTTTAATTTAAGATGACAGAATCTTGTAAATGTTTTTACTAAACACCAAAACATGTTGGGACTGAATGGAAAATGACAACAGGATCTGGACAATCTACTAAATTACACCCAATCATCAAACAGTTGTCACAATTTTGAGGTGAGGTTGCAGTCCAAGAAATTTCTGAACAGAGACTGTATTCAAGATTTTATTCTAGCATATGGAGACACACAAAATCAAAATATGTAAATTGGCAGTGAATCCTATTAACCTCATACATACCTGTATATCAGAGTACACCATCACAGAATCATGGAACCCTGCAGAGTGTTCAGTCTTCTAACATACCGTCTCCATTCGATATTACTGTGTATCGCCTTTCTTCAAACATGCCTTTTGCATAATTCACCTGTTGGGAAACCTGCAGGTGCAAGGTAAGTGAACAGATGTACTCCAATGCAATGCACATTCTGCTATGATGATGTATTACACTCGTATTCATTACTTTGCACAGATGTTCAGCCAACAAGGGATACAGGTCATCACCAGACTGAGACACTTTCTCGCCTGTTTGTCTCACAAAGAAAAAATTAAAGCTACGTTTGGACCCACTGACACACCTCAGCATCATATTTATCATTCCTCTAAGTGCTCCTTCATGAAGCAGCTGGTCTGAAAAGGCAAGACATTACTAGCAGCCAGCACAGAAGTAGTTGTTAATTATATCGTCAGTTGCACAGTGCATTTTCTCGTTCAATTCGAGGACCAGGGACAACTGGGAATGCATAATGCCACTGCAGAAAACAGCAGGCACACACTCAGCCTGAACTGCCTTAACCCTTAGGTTACTAATGTCATATATATATATATGGAGCACCTATTCTTGATGTTTCTAGATCACACACGATGACGCAGCACAGTCGCTAGGACTCCTCTGGACAAGTGATCAGCTCGTCGCAGAGACCTCTACCTGACAACACACGACACTCACAACAGACAAATGTCCATGCCCCCGGTGGGATTCGAACCCACGATCTCAGCAGGTGAGCGGCCT
>Ga0268261_10004596_pt1 | contig 10356 bp, 5 predicted proteins | sample TergutNc150P1_FD_190353 | JGI IMG/M metagenome (GOLD analysis project Ga0268261, IMG submission 190353) | Nasutitermes corniger P1 segment gut microbial community from laboratory colony in Florida, USA - Nc150 P1 (SPAdes) (version 2) | ecosystem: Host-associated > Arthropoda: Insects > Digestive...
ACCATACAATCGTCTCCTATATTCAAGCAATCTGAACGGCAGATTTTGCCCCACACAGACTGACTGTTCGTGACACTGAACACAGTAATGCAGGTGAAATGGGATATTAACATAACTTCTATATTGAGACACACTGCAGGATAAAAATGCTGAGTTCTGTCTTTATCTCGAGTTAAGAATATGAACCCAAACAGGGTAGGAAAAATTTAATAAGTTAAAACAAGTAGCAACTGGAAATAAACTTACTGACGCATCTACGAACATTCTCAACTATAGCGAAAGTTGCATACAATAAATAACAAGACTGACAAGTTATAAGAATAAATGAATCTAAATCATTTTATGATAACATCTGTAGGGAAGAGAGAAAAAGTTAAGTGATAGCACAATTTAAAGCTTCACGAAAATTTCTGCTCACTGTTAATATTGTAGAAATTCATAAGACACAATTATTCGTTGTAGGGTTACCCATAAGGCAAGATATGCACATGAAACTAAAATCATCATATATTAGAAAGATATAAATATAAAATTTGTGAATGTTTATTTTTTAAAACACAGGGTTTTGGTAAAGTTATCTTACAGTGAGATAGACACAGATCTTGTTGTATCTTGTAACTATTCCTTCAAAATACTTTTGAAAGTAACACTGCAATTATTACACTAAGGAGTCACTATACACACACTTTAGAGTGTTTGGTTCAGTGATATTTTGGGCTTTAAAATATAACGTTTCACAAAATAAGGCGAAATTTGTAAAACCAACCCTTATCGCATGACACTAATAACTGGGTTTGTTTGGAGTAAGGTCATTTTGTGTTTCATAGTATATGTGCTTCTACCTAGAAGGGTAATAATTCTACAAACCGCCACAGTGTGCCTCCACTTTTGTTATTGTCTGATACTAACGAAACTCTTCTTCTTTTTGTAAATTTGCATGTGAACTGAGATATGAGCAGACGCTGATAGGGAAAAGTAAGGCAACAATAGCATGTGTGAATGAGTGTGAGCAAGTTTTCCCTTCATGTTGAGACAATAAAGTGTTAGGTCTAAGTGAAATATATGTGTTAAAACTCTTTAAGCCAGATGTATTGCAGATCTCGAAAGTTGTTGGGTAGACGTTAAGTCTTAATTTGCTTCATGTTTATGAGGTCTGACTGTATGGCTACGATATTCAAGATTCCTGGCGTTGTGATCAGTGACGGTGGTTGTTAAAGAAATATCTGCACAGGTTAGACTACATTAGAATTGGAGTGTTTAATAATATTGAAATCACTGCAAATCTACTGTAGCTTACCAGTGCGGCTATAAATACACGAGGTGTGCAATGGGGTGTAAAATGATAAAACATTTGTTCGACCCCCAGCGATTTGAAATGATGGCGACCATTATATATTCCTCGTGTTCTGTAGATAGTGTATAATGGATGCTACAGTGTTCATGAAGCTTCTTTGTCTGACTCCCCACCCTACACACGGTAAGGTTGTGGAGTTAAGTAAAACATAATAATTATAAAAAATATGTCGGTAATAAATCACATGTGTTTGAAAAGTGCATATTGACATTTCAGTAGAGAAGATATGAACCATGGACAATGTAGTGTACAATATCTATACAATATCTGTACGAAAGTCGTTTCTTTTGAACTTTGAATTTGTCACAAATTGGCTTACTGCCTATCAACACAAACGTATTTGTTATTAACTAGAGTAATTTGACGAAACATGACAGTGACATTTGTGTGACGAATAATGAACATAACATCCCCACTTTGCAAGACACTGTGCTCACAGAACACATCATATTAAGTGAGGATGGAAGAGATATGGGAGAAAAAATATACTACATTTTGGAAAGGAACGAGTGTTTATTTATTAATAAGAAGTTTCTTAGAGTAAAAAAGGCAACGATTAAAATTTTAAGTATGTTTTCCAAATATATTATTAATCATTATATATATTGTGTAATACAAAACTTACAGGGAATTTTGTGTTTAAAGTTTTGGAAATTTTGGATGCCATATTTAACAAATAATGACTTTCCACAATATGTATCATTTGAAGCAATCACATTATTCCGGATATATCTAAGTAGGAACGAAAAATTTAAAGTACTCTACACATCTTAACTAATAAAACAAAATATTTTGTTGTGAATGCATATTTAATTTTTTTATATTGGTTATTTTGCTTGGAACTTTCAAGGAATTCTGGACTCCTAAGTGTCTGGAAGTTGTTACTGCCATGCACAATCATCTCGGCCATTCTTAATCTGACAGATAAAAATTTAGAACCCTCTTTTCACTCCCATACAGTGGAAAAACAAGTGCCATAGTTGTACAACAAGTTACAGAAGGCAAGGCAATATATACATATATATATATGTGTGTGTACTGTATATAGCTTATCGCAAGTCGCGTCTCACTGGGTTTGTTTGGAAAGATATTGCTTCAGTGATTGTTGGTTTATTTGCTTCTGTGTAACAGTGTATTATTTATTCAAACCGCTACATATTGCCTGCATATTTTCCCTTCATATTGAGACAAGAAAGTCTTAGGTCCAAGTGAAATAAGTGTGTTACAACGCAGTCAGCCGGATGTATTTCAGATCTTGAACGTTTATGGAAAAACGTTACTTCTTAATTTGTTTAATGTTAATGAGTTCTGACTGTATGACTACAAACTTCAAGAGTCTCTGCGGTGTGACAAGTGACTGTGACTGTTCAAGATATATCTGCACAGGGTAAGGTACAGTAAGATTATAGTACTTAATAGTATTGAAATCACTCAGATCTACTGTATCTTACTCAGTGCCGGTACATATACACGAGGTGTGCAATGGAGCGTAAAGTGACAAATCCCCAGCCATTTGAAAAGATGGTGGCTATTACATATGTCGCGTGTTCATTACTTAGTGTATAATGGAAGCTACAGTGTTCAAGAAACTACTTTGTCGGACTCACCACCCAAAATACGGTAAGCCAGAGTTGTTATGTAATCAATAATAATAGGACGAAATACGTCAGCGATAAATTACACGTGTTTTAAAAGTGCATATCGACATTTCGGTGAAGAAGATATGAACCATGGACAATGTAGTGATGTTTAAGTATAGGCATTAGTTTTTTGGACGGCGTGTACAGTATCTGTACGAATGTCGTCTTTTGAACTTTGTATTGCTCACAAATTGGATTCCTGACTCTCAACAAAAATGTATTCCAAACTAATAAAAATAAATATACGAAACATGACAGTGATATTTGTGTGAGGAATAGTGGATATAACTTCAGCCACTTTGCAAAACACTGTGTTCACAAAACACGTCATATCAAGTGGGGATGGTATAGAGTTGGGAGAAAAAATATTCTACTTTTTAGAAAGGAACAAAAGCCTTTCTTGAGAATAAAAAGCCGCAATAATTCACTTTTTAAATACTTCGATTTCCAAAAATGTTAATTATTAATATATATTAAATAATATGAGACTTAATATGAATTTTCTTTATAAAGTTTTGGATCCCACATAAAAAAATTTTTTCCACATAACATAATCTTCTGAAGCAATTATATTATTCCAAATATAATTTTAAAAAGCCGAAAAATTTAACCTACTCTACACTATTTAACAAATACAGGTAAATATATTTTTTTACTGCATTTTTAAAATTTCCCGTATTGGTTATTTTATTTGGAACTTTCAGGGAAGTCAGGACTCCTAAGAGTCTGGTAGTTGTTACTGCCATGCACTAACATATCGGCCATTCCTAAAGTGTCATATAAATTCTTGATTCTACAGTTCGCTCCCATACAGAGGAACAGTTAGTGCCATATTTGTGTGTGTTGTACAAGTTACAGAAGGTACGACAATATATATATATATATATATATATATATATATATCTGTGTGTGTGTGTGTGTGTCTATGAAGGAAAGGGAAAAGAAAACTTAAGAGAAGTTCTTCTTCAGCAATTTAACTTATATATTTTTATTACTCTTAATTACGTAAAATTAAATTTTTCTGCCTGGAACTTTGTGTCTGTTCTCATAATTTTGTGTAATTATAATCTGTCCCTACTTTTAACCTTTGTAGACAGACGAAGCCCTTCGAAATTTCACACTATAATTCAGGTTTTACTTCAAAAAGAAAAATGTGTCCATTTTTAAGGCAAGGGGCACTGGGAAGTAATGGGAGAATATTTTATAAGTAGATTTTAGGATTAAATGGGTAATAGAATTCTACTAAACTATTACCTAGTAACTAAATATGCAAATAACTATTTCAACTCTAGTCACGGTCGATTTGCCAAAGTTTTTGGATATCACAACTAAATCGTCGTATAAACGTCAGTCACACCATTTAACCCTTTAAATGCCGAGTTAAATCGCATGTAATATTTAACTAGGTTATTTAATTTAGAGCCGGCCCCAGTGGCCGCGCGGTCTAAGGCGTAGGTCTGCGGCCACTCGCCTGCTCAGATCGTGGGTTCCAATCCCACCGGGGACATGGATGTTTGTCTGTTGTGAGGGTTGTGTGTTGTCAGGTAGAGGTCTCTGCGACGAGCTGACCACTCGTCCAGAGGAGTCCTACCGATTGTGGTGCGTCGTTTTGTGTGATCTAGAAACCTCAAGAATGAGGAGGCTATGAGCCGCGTTGGGTCGCAACACCACAGGAAAAAACCGTGATATGGTTAACAATTTACACAAATATCATAAAAAATAAAGTTTCAAATTTAGGTTTTAGAAAAATAATTACTTCTCCTTCTCTATATAACCTGGTGTAATATGGAATTTAAAATAATTTGAATTAATTATCGATAATGAAAACTTGCGCAACTCGCGTGGATATAATATTAAAACGTTTCTAAACACATTTATCTCAACTCACCTTAAATTAACAGAAGTAACAGTTTTCCAGAGCACATAAAAAATTGCTTCACAACTCTCGAAGACAAAACTTCTCTCCACAATTTAGTATATTATTCAAACGTAGATACGGCGAATAAAATCACGAGAATGAGGGCGTTAACTTAGTTGTGGAGGGTTATATAGAATAAGGCTGCTGAATAACAAATATTTACAGTCAACTATTAAGGTTCAAAAGCTCTGCTGGAGTGACGTACAAAGAAGTCAGTTTGTCTTGACTGTACATATTTCATAGTACACTGAACTGTCGACTAAGCTTTCTTGAAGTTACCACTTGTAGCGGTGCCGTATTCAAGTGTAACTCAGAAATTAAATTTATAATTTTTACATGTAAATTATGCATTCGTTACACAACTATTCCTTCACAATACTTTGAAAGTAACATTAGAATTATTACACTACGTAGTCAATGTAAGCACACCTTAGAGTGTTTTGGTAAGTGATATTTTGGGCTTTAAAAAATGATATTTCGAAAAAGAAGCCGAAATTTGGAAAAACCATCTCTTATCGCATGACTGATAATTTCGTTTGCTTGGAGTAAAGTTACTTTTGTGGTTCGTAGTGTATGTGCTTCTAAGTAAAAGTGTAATAATTCTACAAACCGCTACATTGTGCCTGTGTATTTGTTCTCAATGTCTGCTACCAGTGAAACTCTATTTTCTTGGAAAAATTGCCTGTGATCTGAGAGAGAAGCAGACGCTTAAAAGGAACTTTTCGCAAGAAAAGATTTTATGAAGGAGTGTGAGCAACTTTTCCCTTCATATTGAGACAAGAATAGTATTAGGTCCAAGTAAAATAATTGTGTGTTGTAACGCAGTAAGCCAGGATGTATTACAGTTCTCGAACGTTGGTGGACAGACGTTACGTCTTAATTTGCTTCATGTTCATGAGGTCTGACTGTATGGCTACGATATTCAAGATTCTCTGCAGCGTGATAATTGACTGTGACTGTTCAAGATATATCTGCACAGGGTGAGGTACGGTATGAATGCAGTGTTTAATAGTATTGAAATCACTACTTTAATATTGTATCTTACTCAGTGCCGGTACATATACACGTGGTGTGCAATGGGGAGTGAAGCGACAAATCTTTGTGTTGGAACCCCAGAGATTTTAAAGTTTGGAGGCCACCATATATTCCGTGTGTTTTATACTTAGTTTATGATAGAAGCTACTGTGTTCAAGAAACTACCTTATCGGACTCACCATCCAAAATACGGTAAGACAGAGACGTTAAGATTTCAATAACAGTAAGGAAAAAGTATGTCAGTGATAAATCACACGTGTTTGAAAAGTGCATATCGATATTTCGATGAAGAAAATCTGAACCATTACCAACGTAGTGGCGTTTAAATACAGACATTAATTTTTTCGACGGCGTGTACAATATCTGTAAGAACGTCGTTTCGATTGAACTTTGAATTGCACACAAACTGGATTCCACTCTTTCAAAAAAAAGTGTATTTGATATTAGGAAGAATAAATCAACGAAACCTGACAGTGATATTTGTGTGAGGACAAATGTATATAAAATCCGCCACTTTGCGCAACACCATGCTCACACAACAAGTCATATCAGGTAGGAATCGAATAAATTTGGGAGGGAAAAATGTGCTACTCTTTAGAATGGAACAAAAAATTAATTATTCATTTTAAATTTAACACTATAATTCACTTCACAATTCAAAGAGAAAATTGTGTACATTTCAAACGCAAGGAGCGTAAGGTAAGGAGTAATGGGAGTTTTTTAAGGTATGTGTGATAGAGCAGTATATTCTTGCGAAGTGCTGAATTTACCGATTTGTAATAACTGTGACCTAAATCGAGGCAATGTACTAAAACATGCTTTTCGTCCCCATCCCTACAGCAAGTACACATTCATATACAGCGAAATGTACACAAGAGATTAATTTCAAGGCCCAACCACAAAACAGAGGAACGCGTTTTATATATATATATATAATAATCCGGGTGGCACTTTGCATCCCTGAAAATGGAAGGTTGATGTTTGAAAGGTGGTTGATCTTTGTTAAATGTGATAACCCACGGCAGTCTCCAAATACTAATAGTACAATAATCACAATTTAGTACAATGGGGTAATCCGGGCGTGCAGACGAGTGCCGGGGAACCGCTAATTTCTATTAGGCCTTTCGTTGTTACGGAGTGCTCCGGCTGGCTAATGTCGAAAGAATCAACACGTCTTTGATGCTACAAGCCTGGATATACCTAATTCGGCTTTAGTGTTTCTTTCATCCCACTGGCTTGTCGTCTCTTTACAGTACAACAAACAAAAAACCCAAACCTTAAAAAAATCCACTTGTTCGAACTAGCGTCCTCTTAACCTCAGCAACTACCATATTCCTTCAACCATTCAATTTTGAGTTTTTCAAAAGAACACTTTCAACTGATTCCTACAAAATAATTTTGTAAGTCTGCAAAACCATAATTACTAGCAGTTTATAATTTGCATTTGTTTTCTTGTATTCGGTGTTCCAAAACCTCTTCCTGAAATTTGGAGAATTTCCACAAAATGTAGGGGCAAGATGCCGAGCTTGAATATTTGGAAATCAGTGTTATTATATATATATATATATATATAAATTTCCAGCCTAAATAAAACTATCAACTCTACTGCACTATTTGCCAAATGGATTGAACCCTTATTTCTATAATTGAAGATATTTTCGTCGCCCATGTTCAGACAATCTGATTAGAAGATTTTATCCCACACAGACAGACTGTTCGTGACACTGAACACAGTAACGTAGATGAAATGGGAGCTTAAAATAATTTCAATAATGAGCTTGAAACTGCAGGATATGATTGCTGAGTTCTCTTTTTATCTCGAGCTAAGAATATGAACCCGAACAAAGTAAAAATGTTTTTAAGAAGTTGGAATATGTAGCGACTGTAAATAAACTTTCTGACGCTTTTACAAACATTCTCAGCTTTAGCGAAAATTGCATAAATAAATAAAAACTAACAACTTACAATAATAAATTAATCATTTTAATACATCTGGTGGAAAGAGAGAAAAAGTTACGGCGAAAGGAATTAAATATAAAATTGCTGAATAGCTATTTCTTCAAACACAGGATTTTTGGTAAATTTATCCTACGGTGAGATGAACACAGATCTAGTTATATCTCAAATATCTTCCTTCAAAATACTTTTGAAAGTAACATTGCCCTTATTACTCTACGGAGTCACTATGTGCAAACTTCAGAGTTTTTGGAAAAGTGATATTTTGGGCTTTAAAACTAATGTTTTACAAACGAAGCTGAAAATTGTAAAACCAGCCTTAATCGCGTGACACTGATCACTGCGTTTGTTTGGAGTAAAGTTACTTTTTTGGTTCATAGTGTTCGTGATTCTGAGTAAAAGTTAATAATTCTAAAAAACGCCACAGTGTGCCTGCCTATTTATTCTCATTGTCTGTTACCAACGAAACTTTCTTTTTGTAAATTTGCCTGTGAATTGAGAGATGATCAGACGCTTATAGGGAAAAGTTACGGAACAATAGCATGTGTGAATGATTGTGAGCAAATTTACCCTTCATGTTGAGACAAGTAAAGTGTTAGGTCTAAGTGAAATATATGTGTTACAACGCTTTAAGCCAGAAGTTTTGCAGATTTCGAAAGTTGTTGGATAGACGTTATTTCTTAAATTATTTTATGTTTATTAGTTCTGACTTGTATGGCAACAGACGAAACCCATTGAAATTTCACACTATAAGTTAGCTCCAAATTCAAACAGAGAAATGTGTCCATTTTAAACGCAAGGAGCACAGGGAATTAAAGGGATTTGTTTAATAAGGAATGCCTGAAACATTAGAATATTTATGCAAAGTGTTGAATTTACCGAATTTGTAATAACTGTGACCTAATTCGAGGCAGTCTACTTAAACATGCCTTTCACCCCCTCCCTGCAGCAAGTACACATTCATATACAACGAAATGTACACAAGAGATTAATTTCAAGGCCCAACCACAAAATAGAGAAATCCCGTTTTATTATTATTATTATTATTATTATTATTATTACATATATAATATCGCAAGTCGTGTCCCATTATTTTTGTTTGGAAAAACGTTGTTTCAGTGGTTTTTGGTTTATTTGCTTCTGTGTAACAGTATATTAGTTCTTCATACCGCTATATTTTGCCTTCAAATTTTTCCCTTCATATTGAAACAAGAAAAGTGTTAGGTCCAAATGCACTATGTGTGTTAGAACGCAGTAAGCCAGTTGTATTGCAGATCTCCAACGTTGGTGGATAGACGTTAGGCCTTCATGGTTTTGAGGTCTGACTTGTATGGCTGCAATATTCAAAAACCTCCGGCATGATACGTGAGTGAGACTCTTCAAGAATTATCTGTACATGGCGAGTTAGAGAGTGAATTAAGTGTAAATTAACAATAAAATCACTTTGTCCATACTCAATCTTACTCAGTGCCGTTAAAGACACAAAGTTGTAAAATGGCGAGTTCCTTGACTAAAATTTTAGTGGGAATTCCAGCTATTTGAAAGGATGGCGGCCATCATATTTTCCGTGTATTCCTTAGTTAGTATATAATGGATATTACAGTGTTGAAGATGCTTCTTTGTCGCTATCCCCACCCAAAATACGGTATGTCACTGACGGTAAGTAATCCCACTACAGGCCTAGTGGCCTTTGGTTTTCTGGTAGGTTAAGGCTCTAGAATTTTTATAAACTCGGCACATGAAGGTGGTAAGGTCGTCACCCTTACGCACCGGCCGTCTTTAACCCCAGGAATATCCTGGTACTCATTTTTAGAGGCTCATTCGTCCCCAGGGCATATGGAACAGTCTGATGCAACGGAAAAAATCCCCATTGTCCGGGGATCGATCCTGGGACCCTCGCCACCCCAGGCCCCACTGTCGGTAAGTAATATATAATAATAAGAACAAATACGCCTTTGCTAAATCGCGTGTGTGTGAGAAATGCTTATCGACAATTCGGAGAAGACGATATGAGCCCTGACCATTGTGGTGTCTGTGTAATATAGAAATTATGACTTCAACGGTGTGTACACTATCTGTACGAACGTCGTTTTAGTTAATTGTAGAATTGCAGGCTAATTGCCTGCCTGTCTTCTATCATCATTCACCAGGGGCATGGACCCTATAACCACGGCTTGAGAGTACTTAAGGGCAGAAAACCAAGTGGCAATTTGCAGCCCTGAAGATGGAAGTCTGACGTTTGAATGGCGGTTGGCTTTCCTTAAAGAGTGATAGCCCATAGCAAACTCCAAATTCTAAGAGTATAATATGCACTAATTAGTACAATGGGGTAATCCGTCAGTGCAGACGAGTGAAGGAGAACCGCTAATTTCTTCGCTGTTACGAAGTGCTCGGACTGACTAGTGTCGAAAGAATCACCCCTTCTTTGATGCTCCAAGTCTAGATATACTTAA
>Ga0268261_10004597_pt1 | contig 10354 bp, 11 predicted proteins | sample TergutNc150P1_FD_190353 | JGI IMG/M metagenome (GOLD analysis project Ga0268261, IMG submission 190353) | Nasutitermes corniger P1 segment gut microbial community from laboratory colony in Florida, USA - Nc150 P1 (SPAdes) (version 2) | ecosystem: Host-associated > Arthropoda: Insects >...
GAGTGACGATACCAGAGGCTGCACATACACAATTACGACGTGGACCTCCTGACGATGAGCAGGGTTAATGCTCGAAACATGTAGAGGAGTTTAGTAAATGTATTACATGTGAATAAACGAGAATTTATTGCATCAAGTTGGAGATCAAACCAAGGTTATACTAAGTTGCACGGTCAACCAACCATCAACACATACTTAACGTTCACACAATTGCGAAAAGTAACTTGACTTTGTCACGTCTGTCCACTGGGAACAAATCTGCTCCCACTGGGCGAATTTTCAGGAAATTTGACATTTGTGAATTCTTTGAAAATCTGTCAAGTAAATTCAAGTTTTGTTAAAATCTGATAAGAACAATGGGCACTTCACATGAAGACCAATATATATTTTTAATCATGTCTCACTCATTTCTTCTCAGAATTATAAGTGTTTCAGACAAAAGCTGTAGAGAAAATCACAACACATAATCTACGTTCAAGAAATATTTTCAGAAAATCATGCTGTTAGTGAGATAACGTAGCAAACTATGGAAGAGCCAGACAGGCCACAGATGACAATATTATGTGATGCAAAAAAGATGTGATTTGCATGCTGGATAGCTAAGGCAAAAGTACAGACACGTGCTCATAATATTTAATACTTCTTGCTCTTCCATGGCAACAATGGTTATGTGAACATGCCTCAATGTTACATTATATGTGCATTGTTCACCCTGCCCTCATTTGGAAATTCATGGCACAGTCACTCCTAGACTATCAGAACACAGAACAGTTTACACACACACACACACACAGACGAGTCAAGATGGCCGACGAAGTGGGCCTGCAGTTTGAGAGTGCTCTTAGTACCTTACTAAACATACCGGAAGAGTGGCAACCTGCGGAAAGACCTCAAGCAAGACATTGTGGATTCCGTAAGTATATTGAGGAGCATATCTGCGAATCTAAAAAACAGTGCAGAAGAACATATTGCGCAAATTACCCAACTTGAACGCGAGGTTAACAAAGCGAAGGCGGAGGTACACCAGAGCACGGTCGCCAACCTACCGGCGCGCGCGCAGCCATCTAGAGGTGGAATATGGCAAACTCCCGTAACCAGTGCGATAAACCAGCAGCCATCTTCCGGTGGCGGCAAGAAACTCTACTCAGAAGTGTCGAGCTCATGTCTCGATAAGCGATACAAGCTCACTGTAAAATCGAAGTCGAATCAATTGATAGAGATGACTAAAAGTGTTCTGAAGACTAAAGTAAATCCAACGGAAATAAAAGTTGGCAGTAAATCATTTAAGTCACTGAAAGACCGTCGGGTTCTCATTGAAGCGGGAAGCTTAGATGAAATAAATTCGCTCCGCATTACACTTGGCAACAAATGTGGGGAGGACCTAGAAGTTACTGTCTCAAAACTATAGAAACTGAGGTTAATCATACACAACATTCCGCAGGACATTACAGTCGAGAATTTAGAGGAAACTATAATAGCTCAAAACCCGGAACTGCTTATGGAAACGGGTGATATTGCAGCCAGATTCAAGTTCAAGACAAAACGGGGGCTAATCAACATGGTGATTGAAGCCGGCTCAGAGACGAGGAAAAAGCTTCTCCAGACAAAATTGAAAATCGGATGGCTTATCTGCAAGGTGGATGACTACGTAGTGGCGAAGAGGTGCTTTAAGTGTAGTAGGTTCAACCATAGGCACCAAGACTGCAGAGGTGAGGAAACATGCCCTTTGTGCGCTGGAGGTCATAAATTAAAGGAGTGCAATGCACCCGCAGACCAGTACAAATGTATTAACTGCATGATTTATAACAGGTTCAGCAAGACAAAAAATATGCGTAAACCACTCATAATTGCACAAGAGCTGTCCAAGCATGCAAGCTGTGTTATCAAAGTATAGACAAACACAGACTACTAACAATGACGGCCTTCACCAACAGAGACAAGATTACCACGTAGCGCTAACACGACTAAGGAACAGACGGAAATAAAATGCGCAAATTAAATCTGCAGCACTCACGAACTGCTACATACAACCTGACGCAGCTTATACTTCATAACATAGACGTAGCTTTTGTGCAAAACCCGTATATTGTTCTAAACAACGTGGCAGAATTTCCAAAATCTTTTAGAATTTTTGCCCACCGTAATGGCAGAAAGAGATCAGCCATTATTGTCAACAACAAAATTGACGCAATCGCAATTAGGCAGGTCTCAGACGAGGACGCTACCTTAACTGAACTTAGCTACTCGGGCCTTAACTTTTACGGAGCCAGCCTGTACTCGCCTACTGACCGTGAAATTGAAAGACATCGAATAACTGGAGGAAATCATACAGCTTACAAAAGGGAAGAGATTATTACTCTCCATTGACAGCAATTCAAGAAGTAAACTGTGGTACGACACGATTACGAATCAAAGGGGCAAATTCCTAGAGGATTTTCTAACTCGCGATCTACTTCTAATAAACGTAGAGACAAGCATTCCTACCTTCGAAACCATTAGAGGACGTAGTTGGATCGATCTAACCCTTTGCAACAACATATTAGCAAAGAAAACAAGTGGATGGACGTGTGGAGACGAAGAAAGCTGTGCCGATCACAAGATCATATTTTTCAACATTGTAGCTGAGAGATCTAACGGCAACGCAGTTTATTACCCAGGGAAACGTTATCTCACGAAAACAGAAGACTGGGGGAAGTTTGTGAACAAACTGACAACTAACCTGCTATTAAATTTTAGCTGCCTGATTTCTCCCAATGACCCGACAAAATGCGACGAAGAACTGAGTAATAAAGTTAAGCAAGTCACAGATACAGGAGAGACTATTCATAAGTTTCTTTCCGCCGTAGCTGCAGCCTCCGATGCAGCATTCAAGGTATCTAGAGCCGGTGATCGCGCTTTAAAGAAACGAAGCGTACCCTGGTGGACTGGTGAACTTACACTGCTCCGTAAAAAGGTGCTTGCCCTGAGGAGAAGGTATCAAAGGACGAGAAATGATGAAAACCTGAGACACGAGAGAAGGCTGCAGTACCAAGAAGGCAACATGCACTACCAGGCAAAACTTCGACAAGAAAAACTTAAATGTTGGAAAGAATTTTGCTCCCGAACCCAGAACTCTAACCCGTGGAACGCGGTTTATAGACTGGCGACCGGGAAGCTGCAATACAAAACCACACTGTCAACTCTCAGGACCCGAAACGACATCTATACGACATAGAGAGCACATTCGACCAAATGAAGGAACATTTTATACCCGAAGACAGCGAGAGTACCGACGGAGTACATCACAAAGGCATCAGACAACAGACGATTGAACCTCTGAACACGATCGACGATGAAGAATTTACGAAACAGGCCATTTTGGTCGTGTTGGAAAAGTTCGACCCTAGCAAAGCACCGGGCGAGGATGGTTTGTCCAGCGACATACTTCTGCAGATTTTCAGGTGCTTTCCTAATTTCTTTACCGAGATTTGAGTGTCTAAGACGGGGATACTTCCCGACACAATGGAAATGCTCCATTATAATACCCATAGTAAAACCGGGGAAAGGAGTGTGGAAGCATCCAAATACCGACCTATTAGTCTATTGAACGTAGGCGATAAAGTTCTGGAAAAAACTGCTAATTGATAGAATCAACCATCATATATTTTCTCACCGCCTTCTGAATGGTAATCAATATGGTTTCCTTCCTCAGAAAAGTACAGTCGACGCTGCTATGGCAGCTAAAGGATGTGTGCGGGAAAACTTGCAACAGAGAAACTACGTTGTTATGGTTAGCCTGGATGTTAAGGGGGCTTCCGATGCGGCATGGTGGCCTAGCATATTGAGCAACTTACGCTTTCGTCGCTGCCGAAAAATTTGTACATATTGACGCAGAACTACTTTAGCGATATAATTGCCATTTTTCACGCTAACATACAAAGTGGAAAGGAAGGTATCGATGGGCTTTCCACAAGGATCGTGCTGTGGTCCGGGCCTTTGGAACGTTATGTACAACGCTCTTTTTAACTTAGACTTCTCAGGACACACGAAAGTCATAGTCTTTGCTGACGATCTTGTAATTATGAAGCAAGGCAAAACGCCGTCCGAAGCACAAGTGTACGCAAACTCTGATGTGGCAAGAATAGGTAAATGGGCAAAAGAAAACAAAATGCAGTTTAACGAATTTAAGTCTAATGCTACGCTGATATCAAGGAAACGAAGCAACGACAATGTTAACATATACCTCAACAACAGAAGACTCGAACAAGTGAAAGAAATTAAGTATTTAGGGATTTATTTCGACAGCCGGCTAACATTTGATAAACACACTGAGAACATAGCTGAAAAATCCACAACGCTGATATATATGCTAGGCAAATCTGCTAAACTACAGTGGGGATTAGGCCACAAATCACTTAAAACTATTTACGAAGGGGCACTTATTCCGATTTTAACATATGGAGCCCCAGTTTGGGAAGAGGCTGTTGCAAAACACAGAAACCTCCGTAAGCTACAAAGAGTACAGAGGCTGATTAACATAAAAATTGCCAGGGCGTACAGAACCATCTCCTTCGAAGCTTCTTGCTTAATGGTCGGAGTTCCACCCATAAGAATCGTAATCGCGGAGAAGCACAACTGTATAAAGGAAAGCACTGCACGGAAAGAAATGCATATGAATGCGATTTGCCAGTGCCAGTCACGGACTGGCCCCACCCTGCAAGGAGAGTATGTATAACGGAAACAAGTGACTTAATATCATATGCTACACAGATTTATAGAGACGTTAGCAAAATCGGAGGCAAGGTAGGGGCTGGGTGGCCATATATACGGATAAGATGGCGAGGAAATGCAAATATAAGCTACAAGATTGCTGCTCAAATAATCAAGCCGAGCAGATAGTAAAATCCTGAAGTCACTGGAACTACTACCGACTCTCGAAGATCATAACACTAGAACGGTGGCCATATACACTGATAGCAAAGTAACATTAGCCTCGTTGAAAAACAGCTCCATCCACAGCTTCCTAACTGAAATAATATGTAACGTGGTGGGCCATCTCACGTTGTTAAACTGGACGATCCACTTCGGGTGGGTGAAAGCACACAATGGGATTGAGGGCAATGAGGTGGCAGATAAACTAGCCAAAGAAGCTGCCCAGGACGCGGATGATCAAAACATAGTATATGCTAGGATACCAACAACTTCAGTTGCTACCGAACTACAGAAGAAAGGGATCGTAAAACGGCAGAGACAGTGGGAGAGCACTGAGAAAGGAGCAATATGCAGATCGTTCTTCCCATCGGTAGAGCAGACTCAAAATGAAGCTACCTATTACACCGGAATTCACTGCTATTGTCACCGGCCACGGATAGACAATCTTACCTGCATAGATTCAAATTGACAGATAACCCGACGTGCCCTTGCAATGAGGGGGTTCAGACACCTGAACACTTAATATGACTGCAAACTACTGGAAGTTCAGAGAAGTTCCTTAAAACAGCACATAATGGCCGATGGAAGGAACTGGCCCACCCCCAACAGTGAACTGGTAGCCTCATACTTAAAATCCTTCTCACAATTTGTCGAATCCATAGATTTCAATAAATTGCAATAGACCATACCATGGCTCTTATGCGCAAATCCTGGACATACAACATTTGTATAAACAAATCATCATTGGCAACTATTACATCGCCTCCACACGGACTGTTGCACTGACCATGTTAAACTACGTTAACAAGCACTTAACTCCCTAGATTGTAATTATTATATATGTCAGTCATATAACTATCTTGTTAACTATTATGTGGATTACCATATGTAAACTAAAAGCAGTATAAGAAAACTTAAAACATGTAGTATTACTTTGTAATGGAACATGTCAACAAATACTAAAAAACACACACAAAACTAAAAATCGGATGGGATATCTGCAATGCGGCGGACTACCTAGTCCCAACAAGATGCTATGAATGCAGCAGATACAATCACAAACACTACGAATGTAAAGGAGAAGAAACATGTCCACACTGTACCGGCAAACATGAGATGAAAGAATGCACAACCGCTTCAACCGAACGGAAATGCACAAACTGCATCGCTTACAATAGACACCAAGAAAGGGAAGGTAAACGAGAACCATTCAGCACTTAGCAAGGACTGCCCCAGTCTACATGCAGTGCTCAAAAGATACAGAGACAACATAGACTACTAACACGGATAACCGACACCGCCAACAAAATACAGGAATACACAGGACAGCCCAAACACAAATACGATGCATCCAAATAAATTTACAACACTCAAAAGCCGCAACTTACAACCTGCTGAAGACTACAGACACATACGAAACAGACATATTTATTCAAGAACCCTATGTATACCAGAACAGACCAGCAGGCATAGGAAAGAAGTACAGAATATTCACAGCGGGAACGGGAAAACACAGATCTGCTATATTAATTAGAAACAGCAACATAGACGCCATCCTAATAACAAAAATATCAGACGAAGATACCGTAGTGCTGGAACTGATTTACAATAACTTAAAATTTTACGCAGCAAGTATGTACTTTGACATACAAGAACAATTAGTAAAATATCTTAACAAAATGGATGAGATTATGGAACTAACAAAAGGAGGAAAAATACTAATAGCAGCAAATACTAACTCAGGACCGAAGACGTGGCACGACCTCATCACCAACACCACAGGCAAAAAAACTGGAGGAGTACCTGCCAGGGTCTCAACTATATATAATAAACGAAGAGAACGAAAGTACATTCAACAACACCAGAGGAGTTAGTAATATAGACCTAACTATAGTCAACAACAATCTATTAACTGACGTCCACGATTGGGAAATCAGCGAGGAAGATACCCTATCAGACCACAACTACTTAAAATATAAAATAAGCATGAATAGAGGGAAACCTTACACAAACAAAACTAAATACCGAAGCGCAAAGTACGTAATCAAGGAAGAAAAGCTACAGTTGTTTGACAGTAACTTAGCACAAGAAATGCTAAAAAAGACCAACATGACAAACAAAGAAGGAGGCGTCGAGGAGATTTATATCTATCTGCCGCAATAGCTACAGAAAATGATATCGAGCAGTGTATAGAATTAATTGAAGAAGCCATTCAATCAGCTTGCAAGAGAACTTTCCGACAATCAAACACGATTAATAACAAGAGCAAGAAGAATTCAGTTCCGTGGTGGACGGTCCGACTAACAGTAATGAGGAAAAAAGTAAACGCCAACAGGAGATTATACCAGAGATCCAAAAGCGACGAGGTACTAAGAGAAAGGAGGAAAGCAACATATCAAGCCGAAATCAAGAAGGCGAAATCTACCTCCTGGAAGGAGTATTGTAATGTAGCAGCCTCAGTGAACCCATGGTCGCAGGTATATAAACTGGCGGCAGGCAAAACAAGAGAATGCAGCAAAATGACAATAAGGAAACCTGAAGGAACAGAGACGACGAGCTTACATGAAACAGCTAACGTAATCCTCGACTACCTATTCACAGAAGACAGTGGAGAAGACAACCTCCACCATAAAAACATATAAAAGGCCATTCAGGAACCCATACACACTGATGACGACGCAGAGTTTACCCAAGAAGAAATAAAAAACACAATAGAGAGCTTCAATCACAAGAAAGCACCTGGACTAGATGGCATCACAGGAGGAATCTATCATCGAATGTTCCATATGTTCCCCAGAATAATCACCACAATATAAACCAATGTCTTAAACGATGCTGCTTTCCAAAAAGGTGAAAAATTGCTAAAGTAATCCAAGTAATAAAACCTGCGAAGGAAAATAGCCTGGACCCGTCCAAATACCGCCCAATAAGTTTATTAAATATGGGAGGCAAGATACTGGACAAGCTACTTATTAACAGAATAAATTATCACCTATATAAAAATGAACTACTGACAAAAAGACAATTTGGATTCACCCCACAGAGAAATACAATAGACGCAACAATGGAGGCAAAATCATTCATTGTACATATATTGGGGAACAGAGGCCTGGTGATAATGGCTAGCCTAGACGTCCAAGGAGCATTTGATTCAGCATGGTGGCCAGGAATACTACAAGGCTTAAGAGACTTCAACTGCCCAAGAAATCTGTACAAACTCAGCAAGGAACTCTTCAACAACAGAACAGTAGTAATGACCACTAAAAACTACACCACAGAGAGAATAACAAAAGGAATTCCACAGGGTTCATGCTCCGGACCCGAATTCTGGAACATACTATACAACTCCCTCTTGACCTTGGAACTTACAAGCAGATCAAAAGCCAAAGCTTTTGCAGACGATTTAATAATACTGACCAGAGGAGAGACAGTAGCAGAGGCTGAAAACTATATGTATTTGGAACTGAGGAAAATACAGGAGTGGGCTCAAAATAATAAAATGAAATTTAACGAAAACAAATCTAAAGTAATGTTAATGTCCCGAAGAAAAAGAAAAGAAAGGAGACTGACATTTATATTAACAACAAAATGCTCAAACAAGTCAACAGCATAAGATACCTTGGGATAATTTTTGACAGCAAATTGACTTTTAGAGAACATATTACATAGAAGGAAAGTGCGCGAAACTTATATTCTCACTGGCGAAATCAGCGAAGATAACATGGGGCCTGAAACATAAGGCGCTCAAGACAATTTACACGGGGGCAATATTACCCGTTACTATACGGAGCTCCAGTTTGGAAAGGTGTGCTAAATAGCTCCTGCTACAAAGACAAACTTGTAAGAATACAGAGGCTGATAAACATCAAGATAGCCAAAGCCTACCACACCGTCTCGAATGAAGCACTATGTATAATTACCGGTTTAATGCCAATAAACATTAAAATAGAAGAAGCAACCAATTACTATGCAGTTACTAAAGGCGAAGAATATCTGTACGATAGGGAAATGGATATTAAAAACTGGATACATCCGGCTAAACACATCACTATAATCGAGGGACAAGATGATAGCACACACTACATCCAAGCTTACACAGATGGTAGCAAGAACGAAGTGGCGGTAGGCTCAGGAATAGCTGTCTTCGCAGGTGGTAACCTAAAAACAACACTGAGATATAAGCTAAATGAACGGTGCACCAACAATCAGGCCAAACAGATGGCAATTTTAAAGGCACTGGAGCACATACAACTGAACGAAGAGAAAAAAAAGCCCTAGTATACACAGACAGTAGAATAACCCTACAATTGCTTAAAAAACCACAAATGACATACTCATGTAATAGACCAAATCAAGAATAAGGTGATGGACATGGAACGGGACGAATGGAAGGTCGAATTCGGCTGGGTCACGGCACACGCGGGGCAGAGAGAGAATGAGCTGGCGGATTGACTGGCAAAGGAAGCATCTAGTAGCAAGGACATCCAGGAGTGCTACAACAGAATCCCGAAAAGTACAGTTACAAGCCAGCTAAAAGAACAGTGTCTCAAACAGTGGCAAAACGAATGGGAAACGGCCACAAAAAGAGCGACAACAAAATCCTTCTTCCCCAACATAGAAGACAGACTGCAGCTGAGAATTAACCCAACCCCTAACTTTACTGCCATAGTAACCGGACATGGCAATATAAAAACATACCTCCACAAGTTCAAAATAATAGAGAACCCAAAATGCCCCTGCAACAAAGGAGACCAAACGGTGGACCATATTACATACAGCTGCAAACTTCAAGAGCAGGAGAGGGATAGACTTAAAGCAGCAATAACAAAATCAGAACAATGGCCAGTTAGCAAAAACAAATTTGTACTAAAATACTACGATAATTTTAAACGATTTACGGACAATATAGTGTTGAATAAAGAATAGGGTAATAAGTTGCAGAATATAAATAGAATAGGATAATAAGTAACTATACCATAATACCATAATAGGAAAGTATAGAACTGGAAAAAAATGTAATAACCATGCACGTAGCAGTGCTACATAGTAATGGAGCATGCAGTGTAAATAAAGCATAAATAAAAAAAACACACACACACACTTCCTCACCTTCACAAAATCCATAAATTTTGATGAGCTGTAAAAGTGACTATACATACACAATTCAAACTGTAACTAACGCTGTAGAATTGTAAAGGGAATACAGTGACTGCCGACTTCGGGTGATGATGGCCACTGTATCCCCTGAAATAGAACCTAATTGTATACCAACAGCATGTAGTATTACCCAGAGTAATGGAGCATGCTTAACCCTTAAGTGACTAATGTCATATATATATATGGAGCACCCATTCTTGATGTTTCTAGATCACACACAATGACGCAGCACAGTCGGTAGGACTCCTCTGGACGAGTGATCAGCTCGTCGCAGAGACCTCTACCT
>Ga0268261_10004598_pt1 | contig 10354 bp, 6 predicted proteins | sample TergutNc150P1_FD_190353 | JGI IMG/M metagenome (GOLD analysis project Ga0268261, IMG submission 190353) | Nasutitermes corniger P1 segment gut microbial community from laboratory colony in Florida, USA - Nc150 P1 (SPAdes) (version 2) | ecosystem: Host-associated > Arthropoda: Insects > Digestive...
GGGGGGGGGGGGGGGTGAGTTAACTTCACGACTCAACTCGGCCTTCCCCTGGGAAAAGTCAGTGTACTCATTGAATTGAATAGGATGATTGGTAGCCCTGTAGCCACTCTGGTTGGTTTAATAAAGGGAAGAACCTAGTGGCCCAACCACAAGTCACATCGTGTTTCTTCAGCCATCCAGACCATAGCTTAGCTGGTATAATGACTGAGCTGTTGTGTTTTCATGTTTATACAGTGGAAGTAATATTTCCAAGTGTGTTGCTAGTACATGGTACAGACTTGCTGAAAGACTGGATTGCAGTTAATTTATTCATGGGTCATCATCATCTACCTTCGTGACTTTTTATTTTCTGCCTCCTCTCTACAAGTATTTGCTGAGATTATATAGTGTGGGTGACGGTCGTATGCAGTTTGTGAAGTGACACTGACAGGAAAGTCAGAGTACTTGGAGAAAAACCTGTCCCATTGCTACTTTGTCCACCACATTCCTTGCTGGTGGAAAGAAGTTGCTCTTACTAGGATATAACAGACGGTAGAGATATTGAACTGTATTCGTAATTTCATTGTATTGATTTTCAAAAAATATATTTTGCATAATTCACACTTTAACTCTATCATATTGTAGTGTAAATGTTGGTGCATCATGTATGTAATGGTATGGAATGAGTATTGACAGGGACTACCAATACAACTAAGCCAAATTTGCTGTCTTTTTATTACTGTGATTTCAGCTGTTGCATACAGTTAATAGCAGATGGAGGATTGGGTGTTTCTAAAATTGAACAGTTGCATGATTCACCACATGCTGTTAGAGGAACAGTGCTATGCCCACATTAATTTGAAAATTATTATTTGAAACATGTGAGTTTCCCCTGGCTGTGAAAGTGGGGTTTTGTTTGTACATTTTAGTGCCATTATTTTGCAGCTGTGTTACAGTCTCATGATTATGAAAAGTTTAATAATTTTAAATAAGGTATCATGGTTATTCCATTGTAAAAATGACACAGTGTATGCCAACCAATGATTCTGATTTAGACCGGAAAAGTTGTGCCAGGATATCCAGTGCTTGAAACGCACAACTTTCGCGTACTATAAAAGGTGCACAGTAGAAGCAGCATTGTCAGCCCCAAGACTAGTGCTTCCACTACACGTGTTCCGAACTGAAGCTACAGGCCAGCCTTGCGTAAATATGTGTACAGCCATGGTTGGCATTGCTACAGACAAACAGTAATAGGGGGAGTGGGCAACAAAATAGTGACATCTGTACATGATCTATGGTACCAGCGACTGGATTGAGAGGCAGGTATTTCCTGCCACTGACAACAGGTGTCAGTAAAGTCGCGTGATGGCCTGTGCTGCGACCGGAACCAATCACAAGACGGCTCCTGACCCTGAATATTCAAGTTCAGTGTGGTTCTGTCGCAGGTTTAGTGTAGTCGGTATAGTGACTCGCTACAGGTTAGACAGTATGGGGATCAAATCCAGGTTGGGGCGAGATTTTCCACACACTTCCATACCAGCCCTGGGGTCCACCCAGCCTTCTATACAATGGGTACTGGGTCCTTCCTGGCGGTAAAGCAGCTGGATGTGGCAACCACCCACCCCCATCTAGTGCCAAGGGTAAAAGAAAGAGTAGAGCTATATGTCTACTCCCCTCTAGGCCTTTGTGGCCTGTTCTAGGGTGAATTCATTCATTAACCTTTAAGAACCGTGCGTCCTATATATAGGACGGGCGCACCGCTACCCTCCAGATGTTGCATTTTATATATTTTTTTTTTTTGGCAACTATAAGTACTGAGTATTTTAAACATGCTGCACACTCTCCGTTCTCTTCAAAATGCCGTTTATTTCATAATGCTACCTTTTTTGGTTCCTGTATTATTCACATTTTACATACAGGGTGTGCTAAAATTTAAATGTAAAACTCCGGTGCCAAAAGGTTAAAGCACAAAACTACCTGCAGATTGCCCCCCCCCCCCCCCCCCCCCCCCCCCCAAAGGTCTGTGGTTTACTTAATGTCATCTCAATTTCTGCACATAACCACATTTACATAATTGACTGGGTTGATCGGAGGGGTAGATGTTAATACTCTTGGATGAAAATTGTAAGTGTAGGTTAGAGAATCAGGCTGGATGTGCATATTCATCCTGGTAACCTTAATGGGGTGGGTATTCAAAGTTTAGTTCATGCTATATGAGAAATGTGAATATTATTTCAACTAAAAAAAGACAAAATTGTGATATAAATGGCATTTTGTGGGAAATAAAATTAGAATGAAGAAACATTGAAAGTAAATTATGAGTGTGATGTGGTTAGGGAGTGCTCCTGATGATGGTTGCTGTGACACCAGAAACATGTAGAGTGACTTTGCAGTAAATAAATGTCTGCACACTGTTGCATCAAGTTGGACTTTTTATTAACATCGGTTAGGGAGAGTTTTAATCATCATTACAGCTTGCCGGGTTTTGGGCCTTGTGACCTGTTCCCGTCCTGTTAACAGTCTTACAAGTCTTTTGAGTGGTTGTCCTTGACTTTATTTCCCACATGGTTGATATTTTATAATTAAGTGTATTAGTCTGTCCATTTGCTAAACATGTATCCATTTATTACTGTAATTTTGAATTTTCTTTACCACTGGGTTAATTGGTGTGTAAGGGTGACGACCTTACCACCTACATGTGCCGAGTGTCTAGAAATTCTGGAGCCTTAACCTACCAGAAACCCCAAAGGCCACTAGGCCTGTAGTGGGATTACTTTACCTTTTACTGGGTTAATTGCAAGTTCTGATAAAATATCTTCATTGGTTTTGTAATCCTGCCATGTGTATTTTCCAGTTCTCCCTATAAATATCATTTTCCATTATATTCTGGATTTATCCTGTTCCTTTGTTTCCCAAGTTCCACTTCCATATAATAAAACTGGTAATCCAGAAGTATTACATATTTTCAGTATAGTTTTATTTTACTGAAAAAGCTTTTGAAGTTCTGTTAATAATTCCTGTTATCTGGAGAAATTTTTATATTTTAACAGTAATATCTTTTTCCTTCTGGTATAAAACAGAGCAACCTAGGGAAATGAAAGTGTGTATTTGTTCTCTAATATTGATATTTATTACAATTTTACTTCTCACTGGATCTCTACATTTAAAAGCCATTGCTTTCATTTTGCATTTTGAAATTTTTAGTTCTTATGTATGAAGGTAACTGTCTCCAGTTTATAAATAGAGATTTGTAGCTCATCTTCTAAATCAATGAATATAACTTGGTCATCCACAAACAGAGTATCTTAATGTTCTTGTTTCTTGCTCTTCTTTCCATTCTGTAATAATCTGATTTTTATTGTCAAACTTCTTTATTAATTCTTGTTGGATGTGTCAGTGTGGTATCTTGTATGATTTTTGTGTTGTTTTCATATTTTTTTTTTCATATATATTTGTAATTGCTGTAAGTAATGGATTATGATTTTTTTCAGGCTTGTGAAATGCTAAGTACCAGTGGTCTTCTTACTTCTTCAAAAGCCTTTTCATAATCTAAAAAAAGGAAATATGTTTCTAAATTATATTCTCTAATAATACCTTCACAGTAAAAGCTAATCAATGCAAGATTGTCCTTTCCTAAAGCCACGTTTGGTTTCATCTAAGAAAGTTGATTATCTTTTCAAATTTTTCATTTTGTATTTTATTGTAAATTTTATAGCAAGAATTTAGTAATTGTATCACACAGTGTGTTACTCGGAGATAATAAGCTTCATGATCAGAGTGCCCATTAAACAAAATACCTGGAATGAATTTATTCTGCTGTAATAAAAAAATATGTTATCAGTAGCTGAACTGGAGTCTTTGGTCATCCTAGTAGGAAAGTCAGTTATGTGAAACAGTTTATAAGATTTCAAAAGGAATGTTGTTGAGCAGAACTAGAATCTATGAAAAAATGTACATGGAAGTCACCACACATAATAAATTCCAATTTTGGTTTTTGTAAGTGTTTTAAAATTAGATAAAGTTGTACAGCAAATTCACCAAAATTTCCACTAGGAGATCTGTATATGCATAATAATATAATAAGATGCTTGTCAGTTTTGATTTGCACAGCACGAACTTCAATTACTTTTTCAATACAGTATTGTGATAGGTCAGTTATACTGCTTTCCAGGTTTGACTTAACATACATGCATACACTTCCTCCAGAGTAAGACTGATATGAAAACCTAGAAGCTAAGTAATAATTAGGTTCATTCATTAAAAGATTATGATCTATTAAATAATGCTCTGCCAGTAGATAAAATGAGGATTCAGATCACAACTGTCAAACATGCAAATTAATTATCCATTTTATGACAAATGGTATAATTTACCATAAAAATCATTTTTACTTGTTACTGAAACTCTCCTTTATCTGTTTGATCTAAAAACTGTTGAAATTCAAGATCTGTTGTGTGTGCTTGGTTACTGTCACTTCCCTTGTTTGTGTATATTTCATTTGTGTTTTCTGATACTTGGGTTCCTTCTGTTAAATAATTTTTCCAGTCCAGACTGATTGGGATTTCTGCTTCTCAACCCAATAATGTATAGTTTGGAGACACTACTTGTTTTTAAATAATTTATTTCCCTAACCCATGTAGCTGTAGTCCATGAAGAGTAAAAAAAAAATCCCTTTTAGAGTTAATTTCCAAAACTGTGGTATGTTCAAAAGTTTTACATATTTTATTAGTTTTTGTATCTAATTTCATTGTTTACAGAAGAGGACTCCAACTCATGTCTATGTGGAACACTTAGCGAAATGATGTTAGTGTGACAACTGTCTTTGACAACATGTGATATTTTAAGACCATCTGGGTGTTACTGGTACCCACAACATTGGCACCACCACAAAAAACAGTCGCAACTCTTTTCATTAAATTCACTATATCTTTCCTTGCAGAATTCAGTAATATATCAACACCAGTTTCTGGTTTAACCAGACCATTAAGTTTATTATTTTCATACTTTATCAGTCTCATTGCACGTCCTCTGGATTGACTATCGCCTATAATTAATTTTGTAACTGTAGTCCTATTACTGCACAATTTCACCATTTCATTACCACTGTCATTTGGTTTATCATTCCTTATTGGCACAAATCTGTTGTCCTCTGTTGATAACAGTCCGTTGACTAACATTTTTTATAAGTATTAAATTTTTATATATGTAAATGTGTAGGACAGTTTATATATCTTTATATTCATTGTAACTAAATTGGGTTCTTGTCATAACTTTGTTGCTTCCTTTGTTTTTTTTTTTTTTTTTTTTTTTTTTTCCCCCGTTCGATCTCATACTGTATGTAGTGAAGGTGGGTGCTTAGAAGAGTCGGTAAGTTGCTTATCTGATGTAGTTTTGTTACTCAAGAGTATTTACCCTGATATGTTGTTTCCTAGCTATGTTAAATGTTTTGTGTTCCAGTCGTTTGCTTGACTTGTTACAACTTTGTCTCTTTGAGGCCAGCCAGTATTGAGTGCCGATTTGATGTTGCAAACATTGGACTGTTTGGGAGGGTTACACGTTTCATAATTTTCTTTGGATCACTTGAATGCTATGAAGTTACAGTCTTCCATTTATTGTTCATTTCATGATATACTTCGTGAAGAGTTGTAGATATTTTGGTACTTGCATGCTCAGGAGTCGTACTCATATTTTAGCCTTTCTGAAGAATTTCAATAACTGTGCAGAACTGAGCTCTATTAAAGCTTCTTTGAGCTGTGTTTCCATTTCTATACACTTTCCACATGCAGATTCCTTTTTAATTCCTTCCCTGTGTGCCAAGTATTCCGGACTAGCATGAATGTGAGTTATTACGTCCGCTATCATGTTAGTATTTGATGATAAAGTGCTGAAACGATTGTGTATCAAAGCAGACAAAAGAAGTACGAAACCGGCTTTGTGTAAATTACGTGACCATAATACTAATACATCACAACTGCACACTTGAAGAATTACGAGTAGACAGCATCACATAAATCAACATACATGACAGTCAAAGAAATCTTTTGCTTATGTACTGATAAAGATTATGAAATTATAGCTGAGGTAAATTCATAAACAGGGTAGAAGTGAGGTAAAGATACTCTTGAATGCAGGTGTGAATACTTGTGTATCGCAATTTAAATTTTTAATTGCAGGTAGAAGGATAGGGACAGGTGGCGGGCACTTATGAATGCGGTTAATGAACCTTCTGGCTTCATAAAATTCGGGGAATTTCTTGACAAGCTGCACACCAGTTAGCCTCTCAAGAAGTATGTACGTAAGGAGGATAAAATACAAAACTTCCCTCGTATATGATCCGTGGCTGAAGAAGAAAACGCGTGTGACATCGCGCTAGTCATGAAGTACGATCAAAATACAGAATTATCCTGGTTGAGGCCATTTTAGCATTAATACCCTCCAGTCATCTGTAAACGTGTCCGTTAACTTTTTAGAAACGCCCATATTTCATACCGTTGCTTGATTAGCGTGGGACTACATGGAATAAAAGTCGTTTACAGTGGAATTCAACGGACGTACACAAGGCAATGTTGCACAGACTACAGGAAAATAAACAATTGCCTCCTCCGTAGGCCGTATCTAGATATCTATGGGCCGTATACTATTTGTATTACAAGTAGTAATCTGTGTACTAGATGATCCGTGGTATAGTGCGCATGTGTGAGATGTATAGGTTAAGCCCGTCCGCCAATTAAGTACATTAACGTACCAGGGAAGTGATATTAAATGCACCGTTCCCAGAATCTATTAGTACGTATTTCTAGAAGTTTTATTAAAAGTTTAATTAAAACTCAACATGTAGTACAGTATAGTACCTCAAAGTCGCGTTTATCGGCAGAATATTGTCTGGATTTGGTTAGGTAGGTTAAACTGAAGTACGCATTTTATTTATCAGAAAATAGTGATGTGTACATATGCTGTGTTTGTATTTAAGGTATTACCATAGTTTAGTCTCAGTACACTACCATTTAAGTTAATTTTATTTGGTTTGGCACTCTTAGTTAGGAAGGCTGGATGGTGGTGATGATGATAATAATAATGTATTTACATGAGTTAAGTTGAAGTGGGCATACAGCAGACCATACCATGTACTTTTCTGTGTTTCGTCGGGCAAAATCTTCAACAAAGTTTGACAAGCGTTACAGATACGCCCACATGAATTTGAGCCCTTTGGGAGTCAGACCCTCTCCTGTTGCGCTTGGTTTGGTGACCCAAGAATACTGCAGTTGTTTCATCCGTTCTGCGTCTTAGTGACGGGGCTTTTTGTTTATGCACGGATTAGTGAACGATGTCGCCCATAGCTTAGACTGTATAATGTCGAATGGTGTGGTGATTAGTGAAAAATTAATGGACAAGTTTGAAGAACAAAGTGATTGTGTGTTAATTCTAGAGACAGTGCAGGCACACGCTTGGCGGGACTAGAGAGTGCTAAGAAAAACCTGTGAGAATTAGGGACCTTCTGAATATGAAATGTGGGTGCTAACCACTTATCCATAATGTTCATGTGGCCTGTCAAAATCCTCAGAGTTGAGGCATGGTGCATGTGTCAGCCCTGCCATGGGTCTTCTTTATCCATACCCAAGGCATTGATTTCACATTTCTTTCTCTTGAGCATGGTGCAAAGTTTGTTTTGTGCAGGCTGTGAGTTGGCGTTGTGGGCTTAGATTTTTTTTCCCCTGCATTAAAGTTGTAATTAAGATTCACTCTCTACATCTTTTTGTGCATCATAGTAAATTTAAATTTATTGAATTTTTTAAAGTCAGAACAAAGGAATTTAGGCTTTGAAAGGTTGTGTAATTACAATAATATGCCTGAACAGATGATGCTGAGTATGCAGAATCAATTGATGTTATGTTGATTATTCTGACATTATTTAAACTCAAGTTTTCTGCATTTTGTGCTTTGTTAATAATCATACAGACCATATGACAGACACATTTCATGAAACATGTTTGTAGTGCATTCTTTTTTATCATTTTTCTGTCAGGCACCTGAAAAAGTAAGTTTTCATGTTCTGGAGCAGTAACATGGTTTTTAATGAGAAGAGATGGAGAAAGTAGAAATTAATACAGGATTTGTGAGGGACTTACTGAGAACATGTATGTGGAAGGAAAGAAAGAGTTATGAAGATTATAAGAAAATGGATCTCGGTGAAATATGTTGTGAGAGAAGGTGAAAGTAACTGAAACAAATCAATATCCTCTCCATTGATGGACTTTGTTGTCAGCAGTGTTGAGTTATTTCCCCTGAACTGAACATAATGGGTCCTTTAGTTTAGCAGAACATCTCTCAACAGTGTGGGAGCAATAAGGAATGAGTAGATTATTTTAGCTGTACAGTTTCATGATAAGTGACCATATGTAAGTGCAAGATGTAGAAGCAGGTGTAATATTAAAATTTATATTGAGGAAATTTGGGATTATGGGCTGCATTGAACCAGCACAAGGTTAGAATCATCACTGAGTTTTGTCACAGGGTTTTTGATCTTTGCAGTCATTATTTTGAAGAATTAATTGTGTTTTTGTTTCTGTTGCAGGCAACATGACTATGAAAACTTTTTGTGTACACTTTTGCTACCAAGCCAAAGTCGAACTTCAGCGTTTGCTATTAGAGCCTTTAATACTGAGGTAGCAAAAGTACAGGATCAGGTTACTGAGCCTCAACTTGGACAGATGAGGATGAAATTTTGGGAGGAGACTGTAGACAAAATATATGGCAGTGATCCTCCCAGTCACCCCGTAGCAGTGGAACTTCACCGTGTAAGTGCTCAAAGTAAGACTTGTAACTGAGTCAGAAATTAGGGCTCAGTTATCACAAAGAATGGCTGTGTCATATTTCATGCAGTGTTACACTGGCTTCCACCACGAGCCCTTGGGTTCAGCTGCAGGTGATATCGTGTGCAATTCATGATTGACACCTTGGCACTGTATCTCCAAGTTTCTTCAGCTTTCCCCTACTAATTATGATTCCAGCATTGCTCCGTGTTCATCTGACAGTGCCGCCTGAGGTGTGCAGTGGTGGCGATCAGGCATTATCACACCTTCAGCTACCTAATGTGGTATTTTGTTGGACGCAGAGTCAGGGCATTACAGTTTGTTTTTAATTCTGAAGACTGGTAATGTAAAATTTAAGACACACAATGTGGGATGGTAAGTGCTGTTTGAAGTTAGCACTTTGGCAAAAAAAATTAGTGGTAACATAGTAGGAATGATTCAGTTTTGGGGGTTAGGTTACAGAATGAAGGTTTCGCCATGTTTTATCAGACATTAAAACCATTTTTACCTCTTCTCACAATGCCCAAAGCTCCTAGAAACATTTATTTATCACCACAGGGAAGCTCCCAAGTCAGTCAGCTCTGCGATCCTGTCCACAACCAATCATACCATCACTTCACAAACCTTCTCACTGCCCAGTTTATATAGGGTTCGGCAGAAAAACCTGATGATTTTTAAGTTAAAATAAAATGCAAAGTGTACTATCTTTTTACATGAATTTATTACTAAAGTTATCTTTATCTCAAAGCATTTTAATTACAATATTCACTTCCTGAATATAGTGTCTGTAAGGTGGCATCCCTTGTTGTCAACACATTCCCCCAAGCGTTTCTGGAAGTTCTGCGTCACTCGTTGCGGCATGGTGGGAGAAATTGCTGCCACTTCTTCCCTGATGTTCTGTTTGAAATCCACCATTGTCCTTGGTTTCCTTTTGTACACCTTGCTCTTGAGATATTCTCAGAGGAAGAAGTATTGCGACTAGGGACACTCATTCCGATGAATATTGAAGTGTGGACGAAATATCAACTGAGTCATGACAGAATCATTGTTTTTGAAAATCGTCTCCACAGCAAAAACCCGATGCTCTATAGACCAGCGCTCCATGGCAACTGAAATGCTTTGAGTCTCACTAGAAGGGCGCTCAAGGACAAATTTCCCACGCCAACGGTTACACTCACAGCTGTGTTACCAAATCGTCAGGTATTTCTGCCAGACCCTGTGTAAGGGCCACCAGATTACCCCCAGTTTAGTCACTGTGAAGCTCTCTTGGTGAGTACTTTATGATTGTTCTGCATGATACAAATTTAAGATTGTGCTCTGGTGAGATGTGATACCATGGGCTGCCCTCCGTCTTCTCCTTTTTCATCCTGAAGATGCAGGCTGCATGATTCTCTGCAGTGTTGTTAACTATCTGCCAAACTGCAGGGTTCCACACAGTGCCACTTCTGAGGTTAATATTCATTGCCATCACAGCAGGTTCTCAAAACCTCAAATCTCATATAAGGAATAATGTGTGTTAGGTTCACTTGTGATATGCAAGTTGCTAGAAGAGGGATATGGGGGGG
>Ga0268261_10004599_pt1 | contig 10353 bp, 5 predicted proteins | sample TergutNc150P1_FD_190353 | JGI IMG/M metagenome (GOLD analysis project Ga0268261, IMG submission 190353) | Nasutitermes corniger P1 segment gut microbial community from laboratory colony in Florida, USA - Nc150 P1 (SPAdes) (version 2) | ecosystem: Host-associated > Arthropoda: Insects > Digestive...
GTCGCAGAGACCTCTACCTGACAACACACGACACTCACAACAGACAAACATCCATGCCCCCAGTGGGATTCGAACCCAAGATCTCAGCAGGCGAGCGGCCTTAGCGACATTAGTCGCCTAAAGGTTAATGATTTAACCCTTATCCTGCTAACGTGGAGAAAATAGTGAGCTCCTAATAATGCCAGCAAATAGTAGATGGGATTTAATTCGGGGTTTAAAGGGTTAAACCATTCCATCAAATGACAAACACAGAGACAATTCCTTACTTCAAGCAGACAAAGTCCAAAGAACTGATTTTCTGCCTGTGTTCTTTTAGGCTAGATGCTGTGTAATTTGGTAAATGGTAAGCAACATTTTGGTGGAAACTTCTCTCCAAATTCAGTGTCATTATCTAACAAACTACATGGCATTGCACCCAGAATGTTGCAGTGTGCCAGTCTCAGTATGAACTGATTTTGTGTTCTCCTTTTAAAATGATTGTTTTCTAAATATTCCTTACTTGTCTAGGTTCTGGATCTGGTCAGTTCCCGAACCACGGAGAGTGTAAAGTCGGCCATCACCTGAGACTAATCCAGCCTGTGCTCTAGCATCAGGCAGGCCAGATGAGTCCCCAGTCCCTTGGATCCATTGGATGCCACCATCAGCATAAAGAAACTCAACATATGAGTCAAAACCATCACTTGCTATTACCACTTGGAAAGTGTTTACCTGCAGAAATATAACCCTGTTACAAATCCTACATCTAGGAAGAATAAATTCCATAACTTCAACAGTTGCTTATTAATTCCCGGTAACTATTTAGAGGGTAAAAAAATATATATATCTTAAGAACCAAAACTGTCTCAGAAAAGTATATTTTTCTTGTTAACAAACACGTGGTCTGTTGCATGAACTGATGGAAATATGTCATATTTTAAATACAAGAATGTACCCAGTTTCAGTCAGTGAAACATCTACCTCAAACATATTCTTAAACCTTAAAGGGGCACAAAAAGAAACTTCCTCACCTCATACTTTTCATAAAATCGAATGATGGGTGCAACAGATTCCTCTGAAATGCCACTAAAAACCAGACAGCAAGGCATTACATGCCAAGAGACAGTAATACTGTGTTACATCATCAACACTCACTGGAAATTTTGTGTTTAGCGTTATCGGAACCTTTTTCAGAACCAAGCTAATGGAGTGGCAGAAAAATTTAGGCCTATCATTATTTAACATTTAGCAATTCCACTGTGAGCAAGGATGCTGTTTGAACTAACATGTTTCCCACATAACCAATTACACAGCTTTTTTGTAACACTACTGTATAATATAGTGCAAAATGTCATGAACTATAGAGTACATTTTATCATAGACATTGAATATCCCTGTGGCTAAATGTTTTATTTCAATACGGGCCTGAAAGTGTATCTTTTAACAAATGTTGAATTTGTGCTCTGACATCCAGCATTTCTAGATTTAGCCAGTACAGAAGTATTATACTGTAATTTCAATAACAAGAAGTGTAATAGTATTTCTGGAGCCTGAAAAAAAAAAGTACCTAGTGCTTTTAGCCTAATTCATATATAATGATCTGCAAGCACATAATATACAAGCTATGTGACGCCAATTAGGAAGACTAGCTAAGGCTTAAGTGTTTTATCTACTGCCCTGCATTCTGATGAACAGGTGTTTGGTATAAGTTCAGACAAATCCTACCATAAAAATACCTTATCAGCACCCTGACTATGGTACCCAACATTCTTCCATGTGGCTATGAACAAACTTTTGGCTTCAAAATCAGACCCACTACTGAAGGCCTCACCAACAGATTCTGTTGCCCTTTGTAGCAATGATGCATCTTGTGTTTCTCTAGAAAACAAACCCATGCCATATTATTGTAGTTAAGTGCTTAACACTACTGGTCAATATTCAAGAGGTCCAAAGTTAATATATCAGTTTGCTATCCAGACTGCTGTTGTGCACTCCTAGGCCATATGGTGAATAACTGGATGTATACTTCATCTTTCAGTTTTTAGCTAGTGGAATTTCCAAGTGGACGGTTTGGAGTGAGTCTCTTACTCAGTGACAGCAGTAGCCAACTGAGGGACAAAACAAAACACTTATCCCCCTTTAGCCACTTCATATACTTAGTAGGCCCTCCAACCAACCATTGCTAGGATTTCCACCAGCCACACACCAAAAGATAACATACAACAAAAATAAAATTGGAAATTTTTTTTATGTTTATCACATAATAAAACATGAAATGTCTGGCAAAATTTTGGTATTTCATCTGAAGCATGAACATTTCTTTCTGAAAAGTCAAGCCATAGCTGCAATAAGCAGAAACTGCAAGTATTTATTTACCTGAGCAAATCCAGCTTTCTAATAACACTTTCGTCATGTTACCACACACCGGCCTTTACGCGATATCATGAAAAAACCACAGCCAGTGCCAGAACGAATGGAAAGTGACTAGCGATTTGGATTACTTAAAATAAGGACACTGTATACACACACATACACAGTAGCTGTACGGTCTTTGTCCGTAAACACGCAAATGTAATCATAATAGAAAACTTACCTACGGAATGGCTTTCATTCCATGACATTTACAATACCCGCCATATTACACCATCTTGCCAAAAACACGGATAACAGAGAGAACAGCTGCGTTTATTGTTGCCAATACACACAAACAAAACAGTAATAAGTAGAGTACGTGTTTGTGTGGGCGTGGAAGAGCTTGGCTGCGTGTTAGTTTCTTTTTTGATGTGTGAAGGTATAAAGTAAGGCTACGTATGGAATACCTTCGTCTCCCCAAAATTTTCCTCTATCTTTCTCGTCATTATTTGCATAACTACGCATGATATGACAATGAATAAACAAAGAACACGGTGCAGTATTCGGTTGGTGTAATTGGCAGACATGAACGATATCCACGATACCTATTATCCGCGATCGTCTTGATCGATATCAGGGTTGGCAACCTATTGGCACTACAGGATAGCCGACGTTTTTTTTAACTTCATTGCGCGGTTCGCCTGGGTAGCGTACAATAAGACTAGAGATGTCGTCAGGAGCGCTGGCAATGTGATGCAAGATAGTACACTTCCACCACTTTGGGATTTCGACAGTTAAGATTTTCTTGAATGAAACAATAAAAAGTCTACGAAAACAAACGCAAAATTTGTTGAGTTTAGGTAGTGTTAGTCTGAGCATTAATTTTCGGTTTTGATTAAATGACAGTTGTGTTACTGCTTTGTCCATCATTGATTATTGGTCACTAAATATTGGTGCTGTGTACCACCTTGCAAAAAATTCTGTCGGCGCTCTTGGACGTGGTGGTAGATGAATTCGATTGCATATAGACACTCGTACGTTTGTTTCTCAAACGCATAAACTTATACACTTATGTATATGAAACATATGATTATAGAAGAATTTTTGTCCCATTTCGGTTAATAGGGATGTCTGCAAAAGTCATTTCAGGCTTTAACCCTTATCCTGCTAACGTGGAGAATATGGTGAGCTCCTAATAATGCCAGCAGATGGCAGATGGGATTTAATTTGGCGTTTAAAGGGTTAATCACAGTAAGATTAGTAGGACTGCTAAGGTTGAATGATTGCTAAGGTTGAATATACCTGTCTAATTTGTAAATTTCTGGTCTGGAATGTGAAGAAAAAAGAAAAATCTCGTAACTTGGCCTGAAATTGCTCATCAGCAGGCTTAAGTCGGGAACGGAAAGTACGTTTGTAAATTTCATGGCCGAAAACTCTTGCTCGCAGACTAAGCGTCGCAAAATGCTATTAGAATTTTCTTCGTGAAAGCTTCGATGGCCTTAAAATCTGAGGGCAGGCTGCCATAAAACAGCCGTATACTAGGTATTTCTCTCTCAATGAAAGAAATGATATTTATTTTGTTAATTTTCGGGTAAAAGTGTTAATTATAGGCACTTTCGTTTAGTCCCGAAAAGCACCTAATGCCTCCGTCACATCCGTCTGCCTCTCCCTCTATCTGTCCAACCGTCTGCCCTTCTGTCTTCCTGCCAGGCCCTCTGCCCACATGTATCAGCGCGGCTCCCACTGGACGGATTTCCATGAAATGTGATATTTGAGGCTTTTATGAAAGTATGTCGAGAAACTCAAAATTTCGTCAAAATACGGCAAAAATATCGGACACTTTACATGAAGACCTACGTAAGTTTTATTGTTTCCGGAGGCATAAATTAACCATGAAATCATTCTTGTGTAACATCCAATATTTGTATATTGTTGACAGTGACATGTAGCTCAACAAAACACACATAACGCATTGTCGTGTTTCCATTGCAACAATGTTTACACCAACTCGCCAAAATGTTACGTCATACGTAGTACATTGCCATTCTTGTTAGACTCAGAGTTATAAGAGATAAATATGCAATTCTGATGAGGTATTGAGAATAGAAAAGGGAAATTTCGCTCTATAACATGTTATTAAGTTAAAGAGGTTGAGTAGGGACGTAGTTATACTCTTTCTTCAACCTCGGCCCTAGAAGATAGTGGTGGGTCAAAGCTATAACCCGGCTCCTTTTCCCCCCATTAAAGACCAGGTACCAATTGTGAAAAGACTGGCTTGAACCCAGGGCTATTCTAGACGGGTGCGGAAAATTTACTCCCCACCGGGGTTCGAACCACGAGTCGTCCAACCAATAGCAAGCTGCTATTCCGACTGCGACACCCAGGTCTCTTAAATTATAGTACTAGTCCGCGTACACTAGTAACGTTCCAATTAATATCTCATAAACATTGTATAAGTACAATTTCCAGTATGATTGAGATAAAAGGTGTCAAAATTTTAATTAATTCTTACTAAGAAATATACACATAAATATGCTGCAAATTCAGAACTTAAAGAAAGTGCAGGTGCATTGTGTGCAGATAGAGTTAGTAATATGTTTATGTGCTTGCTTTTCACGAAGAATGCCTGAAAAATACTGGAGGGCGGATGTTACATATCACAGAACATATTACATACGTTACGAGCTCTGCTTTTAAAGACGTTCAGTGTGTGGTAGATCTATTTTCATTTGCTAATCGTCAGATATAAATACCTGTAGTAGACAGCACCACTGCCTCTCGTGTCTACATTTGTGTAGAGAGGTGCGATGACAGGGTAGTCTAAGGGAAACTGTATGTTGAAGAAACTTGGTATCTCTGTCAGGAACGACAGCAAACCATTGGAGTTGACCTGCGTAGAAATATATTGCAATGTTACTATATCGTGTCATGTTACTCAAAATGTAAGTACTGTTTCTTCCTTAGACATAAAATAAATTCTTACCATTTAAACCAATTTGTGAATAATAATTATGACTTTGTTTTTTTCAGAAACAACGGCCATAAATGATGCAACATATAAAATAATTCCAAACTAAGTAACTAACCTCATGGAATATCCTGAGAAGCTAAAAAATCCTCAGCTGCTCATGAAATTTGCAGCACACAATGAAACGTGTGCTTCATTACCATTTACACAACATTTCACATTTTGTCCCTATCCTGAGCGAGAACAGTCTAGTCCATGACCTTCCATTCTATTTCTTAAAGATATATTTTAATATTATCCCTATAAGTGGTACCTTTCTTTCCGTTTCCCCACCAAAACCCTGCATAAATTGATTCTCAAATTGAAGATAAATTCGAAAGTGTTAAATGAGATACAGGCAAGACGAAAGTTTAGCTTTTGGAGCAAAACTCTCTGTAAATGTGCAATTAAAAAACGGGTAGCTTGTCCCTGTCCACGTCATGAAGGCATGCAGAAAGAGTAGAGGTGTACTTCCTTTTATTCGTAACTTCGGCACTAGAAGGAGATGAGTGGCCAACTTCACGTCTTTTTTTATTTACCCCCGAGAAAGAACAAGTGTTGAAACGAGAAAGGCTTTAAAGTTTTCTTGTTTGTATTTACAAACTTACAAACGTCAAACATAAAAAAAATTATTTACACTAACAATACGTAATTAAAAAGAAACTGCAACCTCTAAAGCGACTGGGGAGCGAAACTAACCACTCATTTCCATCTGGAGTAAAGTTTAAGAATGTCTGGAATAGTACCTCCGCTTTCCATATGCCTAAATTTTATGGTGTCTAAGCAACATGTTTACTGTGGAATCTATTGGCACAGCCAGACATAAAATCTTAACAGTTTATAAATGAACCAGCGTTGCATAAGTAGTGAAACAAATGCCTCTGTTCAAACCCAAAACATTTAATCTGTTGAACTGACCCCATGGTCACTAGAGATAACCTCTCTGAACGACCTTAATGAGGACGCGAAAATAAGCCATGTAGAAGTCTAAATAATTGTACTGAGTGCAGTAATTAGTGAATCGTCTATTCCTTTGGCAGATTAACCCTTTCGAGCTTCGTCATTACTTTATACACAACCAGGTCTATAATTCTGGGTAATTTTCTTCTTTAAAGGATTATACCAAAAAAGTTGCAAAATGGAGACATATGGTCTGCTGAGCTCAGACTATACCATCAGTGCCTGCGTGAAAATTTGCTGGGCTGGGACGTAAGCACACACAGAAATAAGAAAAAGAAGGATAACGTGAAAAAAGCATAACATTGATTCGGTTCCATTCAAAACGTTTAATGCGTTTCTAAAGAGTTTTTCTGTCTTTGTAATTATAATTATAATTAAAATTATAATTATAAGAAAAATTAAACATTGTCGCCATTTCCTTTCCCATTGATAACAGTTATGACGAAGAAAAGCGCTGTTGACTCATCGTTAAAAGAGGATGATATTTTGCACTATCAATTTTCGGAAGGATAGCTGTATCCGAGCCACTGTAAAGGGAGTTGTTAACAATAATTTTTGGACTATAATCTGATTAAGATGGATTCCAGAAAGTTATTACTGAGCTGCGTTTTACTGCGTTTTTTAGTGTGCAGTTGATTAAAGTAACATTTTAACACTTCTACTACTTCGGACTGAATCATTCGGCTAGAACTTCTAATGTTAGATGCATATAATTACAACTTTTTAAAACGTAATTTTCAAAGATTACGTTTAATATTTTCGTATTATATAAAAACCAGCTACATAACCTGTGTCATACACGACAAACCTTCACTTCATTTGTATTATGGGGGTATAAAGTATTTAAAAGAAGAGTTAATCCTACAATTTTTCAGAATATTTTATTGGTTAATCGACTCTTTTATACTCGAATAGTGTTCTTTGCCTTAAAGAATTATTTTGAATTCTGATTTTACATTTCATTTATCTAATTTTCTTTAGGTTTGTAAAAAGTTGGAAACCAGGAATCAATTTATGCTTCGAAATAAATATAACTTCTTTCAGACTAACTATGGCTAATTATATGTGCTTGGTAGGATCTACACGTACTGGTGTAATTTATTTTGACAAAAAATCTTACCAAATGGTAAGGCCTAATTAAGTGGCCAGTGCTTTTCGAAAGAAATTATGTCGCTTTTATTTCTTTTTCAGATATCTTATTTCCAGTTTTAGCTAAACCAATTTGAAAATTTTGAACTTGAATTCATGTAGCTTTTACGCTTTCTGTATTATTTACCCCTTTGGTTTCCAATGGGGACTTTGGAGAGAGATGTTGCTTTTATTTTATGTAATGTCCCAAGTACACGTTGAAGCTGCAATGTTGCTGTAACTTAAGACTTTTTTACTGCTTGAAGAATTACATTTAAATTGTGGAATTCACAAGAAAATTAAAAGCCTTTATATTTCACGTAATATACTCGTCCTTGCCCTCACTCATTGACAGACACATTTCATATTGTCATCACTGTCACCAACTTGGCCACTGGAGTCAAACAATTTCACCCCTTCTCCAACTGAAAAAGCTCTTACCTTCTCAGACAAATCCTTCACTGCGATTGGTATAAATATTCCTCTCACAATATTTCTGGACATTTCAAAACAAATAAAAATGCAAGAGCATTTCTTTGTTAAGCAGAAGTGTAAATAAGGCAAAAAGAAAACTTAAAAATATTGACCTTTTATTGCCATTAAGACCCTTCAATAACTAAATTTTATGCGGCGAAGTGTATGTTGATTTAGTGTGACATCCGAGTTTTTGTCTTACAAAGCAACAAGATCTTCTCAAATAAAGACCGTTACCATTTATTACTGGACACTGTAATTCAGATACTGTGAGTATTGCACTTAGAATGACCAACAGAAATGAAAATGCTTCAAGTTATCATGAAATATTTGCTTTTGTTGTGAAGTGTTCTTTTTATTTTGAAATGGTAGTCAAATTTCCTAACCAGTAAATCTAGAAAAACAAAATTATTTTGCCTGAAGTTAAATTATCTTCTGTAATTATCTGGAGGAGTTGGCGGAACCTCCCTCTAGTGCCAAGGGTAATAATACGTGCAGCTTTAGTTATATTCTCCCCCACATTATTTCATTCCGTGAGCAAGAAAAGCTTCCCTTTTTACCCGAAAACCAAGTCCAGTTCTGCTTCCCGATTTCCAGACACTATAGTGACTGAGCTGTCACACTTAATATTTAGTGATATTTTAAGTGTCTCCCAAAAGCACATTAGCATAAAGCATGCTGCAAAATGATGGACGATTTCTATGAATGTGCCGTAGGTGGCAAATTTGTTTGTAGTTCCGAAAATGTGATCTCATGAATATATGGACACGCTCTTGCTGAAAGAATGCAAGAACAATGTGTTGAGACTTTCTTGCATTAAGGACTTCACAGAGACTCGATTAAGACTGAGGGGCGGTCTGTTCAATTAGAACCGTCCTTGGCTGCCAGACGATTCAACAGACAATTCTGTGACCCTTTTCCTAATTAAGGAAGAGAATGATGGTCACCAGCAGGGGAGACTCTCTCACGACAAGAAGGGAGACATAAATCTGGTCAATTGCTGTTCTCGTTCACAAGTTCGTCACAGGGTATTAAGAAATTGTATTCTGCAGAATGTTTTGCTTTTTTAAGAATCTGACAGTTCCTATTTCTAGCTGTGCTTTCCTCATTAATTGTACAGCTTACCTACAGGCAACGTGACGATAAAATGAAAGACCTTCAGAAATGAAAGGCAAAAACAACATCGCAATGCGGAGTGGTTGGAAATGTCGCTCAGTTGATTTATTTATTATTGAATTACATTGCGTTGAGATTTATACTGCGCAAGTTACAAGGAACAAACTGCAAAAAGTCAAGGATTTGGAAAGAGGTAAACATGGACAATTCTAAAATAGTGACTTCCACCTGGACAGGCCGAAGAAAGGAGTCACCAGAACTGTTGCTAACCTCGCTGCGTGTAGAAATGAGGACCACCCACATTAAAAGTCTAAATAATCACGGACATACAAACTCCCTTCACGCCAAGAGTAGGTTTGCAATGACACTCTATGAACTGTATGCTGTATCTAGTTTCGAATAACGTGATAAGATGTTGTTGTGTGGCGGACTGCAGGTGATTGGAAGAACTGGTGGCTGACTGTGTGAAATGTAGGCCTAACATCCAAGTAGACACTTAAGATGACTTAGGAAACAAGATTAACTTCAAAAGAACAGAACTGTGCAAATTCATATAGAAAATGCAACAGACTGACGTCGGACATAGCGCCAAGTAACACACGAGTTTCAGATTGAGGTATAATGTACTGTTAGATTGCACAGACTTTCAGGTGCGTACCGAGGTTTCGGAGGAAGATGCTGCCTCCGTCTTGTGTCGATGTAAGTGAGGTCAGGGTGAGGTCAAAGCATGTAGCAAGGCTCGGTGACATGAATGGATTACTCAGAACCAAGGCAGAAAGATCGAACGCAGAAACTTTTCTAGGCCATTCGGAATGATTATCAGGTCTGAACTACAAAAGAACACTGGAAAAAGCAATGCTCAGAGTTACGTGAGAAACAGCCTTTACAAGATATCGAGGCATCATCTTAATCTCATTTCGATCCTGAAGAAGAAGACAGCATGTCCGTCCGAAACGCTGGCATCTGCTTAAAAGTTTTTATTGCGTCGTAACTCACATTCGTAACACATTGTTAGCCTTCAAGGGAGACACCAACCTTAAAATGAGAAAAATCTCTTTCTGGATTTTTACACCATGTTAGTAATTTTGTTCAGATGTGTCTAACAACGTGTTGCTTTTATTTGCAGGGTGACTCAATTTTGTATGAATTAGGGGTGCCAAATCATGGGCGCCAGGTCGCCGTGACGACTAAATTTTTGTACGGTGGTTTGTCCTCAATAACAAACTGGTCTCAAGTCACAATTCTGGCGCCAAGGTTTTTGAGGTGGCCCGTGGTTTTTGGGAAATGTTTGCATCCTTGATATTGATGAATGCTGAAGTGTCTTCCCCCCCCCCCCCCCC
>Ga0268261_10004600_pt1 | contig 10351 bp, 4 predicted proteins | sample TergutNc150P1_FD_190353 | JGI IMG/M metagenome (GOLD analysis project Ga0268261, IMG submission 190353) | Nasutitermes corniger P1 segment gut microbial community from laboratory colony in Florida, USA - Nc150 P1 (SPAdes) (version 2) | ecosystem: Host-associated > Arthropoda: Insects > Digestive...
CTTGTCAGGTAGAGGTCTCTGCGACGAGCTGATCACTCGTCCAGAGGAGTCCTACCGACTGTGCTGCGTCGTTGTGTGTGATCTAGAAACATCAAGAATGGGTGCTCCATATATATATGACATTAGTAGCCTAAGGGTTAAAAGAAATGGACAATTATGAGGCCTTTAAAAGAGAGTTGAAATAATTTCTTTTATATCATGCTTTTTACTCAGTGGAGGAATTTGTCATTTTGTAATACATAATGTCTAATATTTCATTTAGCTTGTAAGTATACATATTAAAAAAATTGGTTTCTCTTTACAATACTTTGTTGAGAGTTAATCTAAGCGACCTTTCAGATGATAAGTTAAATTATATATATTTAAATTTACATTGTTAGATGTGGGAGATTCTATTATCATATGTATGATAAATTGGACTGAAAATAAATCTAACTAACACAATCTGAAGTAGCATTAAGAGAGTATCTTATTGCTCATACTTTTTATTCTGTACATGAGTTTCTATCCACCAGTCAAATCACCTTCCCTCTTTAAGATCCATAATCTCACCAACAATAATTATAAATGATAGGTCCTAGCCATTATTATGGCCTGCTCTGTGATAATGTAAAGTGTCTCTGTGTCTGTTCATTGGACTATTGGCCAATATATCTATCAATATTATTTTATTTTTTCACTTGACATGTATTTTCTAAGTGTTGTTTTTATTAATTGTATGTGTTACCTGTATTTTAACTCTCTCTATATCTACTATTTATGCAATGTTGTATTTTACAAATATAAACTGTATTGTACTGCATTCTTTTATTCTTGTATCATGTCTGTTGTATTTGTTATGTCATTCATGCTTGTGTGATACTTTGATTTTGACCTGTTTCATATTCAACTGTCAGTTGACAGATGATGGATTTGTTAAATGAATGTGTGTGTGTGTGTGTGTGTGTGTGTGTGTGTGTGTGTGTGTGTGTGTGTGTGTGTGTGTGCGCGCACGCGTGTGCATGCGTGTGTGCGTGTGTTGCGTGGGTGTGCATGTGCATGCGCGCGCGTGTGTGTGTGTGTGTGTGTGTGTGTGTATGTACGAGGTATGTTCAATTGATAACTCTTACTGAAATGGTTTGTGATTGGAAGGAGGCATTCAGAGGTTTCTCATGTCATGACAAAATTTTTTAAGAAAACCTGTGCTCAGGCAATACGCATTAGCTCCACAGCAGATGAAGAAAGGGAATAGTTACAGCAAAGATGAGAATCATAGAAAGTATAAATGTAAAGAAGGCACAGAAATTTTCAAACCACGACTTAAAGCATTTCCATTATAGCCATTGCATTGTATGATTTTTTCCTTATGCATGTATTTCTCCAGTAAAAATTCATTGTGATTCACTGTACTGTATATTCACAAACAAACAACAAACAATTTAGGTTGGTCATGTATAGCATATGAATTGGACTGTGGACCTTCAGATGATGGATGCTATGTAACTGAAAGTGCTGCAATGAAACTACCAGAGGTGAGGAACACAGTGAAAGTTTAAATTCATTATTGGCCTGTGAGTGAAACTAAATGGCAAACTACATTAATATTCCATTTCTTTTATATTTGTTCTCCTAACAATTAAATATTTCCTTTATGTCTTAGTATAATGCATGCTAGGTTATCACACTCACACATAATTGTAGCACTGATCACGCAGAAAGCTGAGAGCTTTGTCCAGCATCTGTCTTGAGAAACGTGCTGCAGAACCTCCATTTGTTCCTAAATCACACTGTCTCTTTGTTTCCTCCAACACACACTCACGGAAGCGAAGGTGCGAGCTGTCAACAGTTGAGCAATATATAGACCCTCTACCTCATTTGAATCGTGAAGACAATGACCAGGTGAAAGTGCTTAGATCTAGAGAACCTAATGAAAATAAGTATTTTTGGTGTACAATATTAGAAACCCTTTACATTCTCTGAACCATGCATTGTGATAGAAACCCTGTCACAGACTTCAGGATACATACCTATACACCTTTCCATCCAGTGCTCAAATTGGACAAGAACATTGTTTTTTTTTAATATCAGGACAAATTATTGTGTTCCAGTTGATACTGCACTTCAAAAACCTTGGTACATATGCACAAAATTACATGGCATCACATTCTACAAGACAGCACTTTTCATTTCATTCATTCATTCATTCATTCATCGCTTTATTTTCTGTATATCCATATACAGGTAAAATACCAAGGATGTGGAAATAGTCGTAGTTATTGTAAAAATATCCGTCAAAACTGCAGATGTCAAATATTTAAATATAATTATATAATACAATGGTCACATAGCAATTAACAATTATATCATCAAAACAATTACAATCATATCATTACAAATGATACCAGTATCATACACCATTAACAGTGTTAAAATAAAGTATCAGAGAATCAGTCTCTTCACATCACTGCCGTGAGAACCTCAGAACTCTCATGGCAGTGTTTAAAAAATAAACGGCTGTAATGGCAATGTTATATGAGTGGCATTAAAATCATGTAACTTTATGTTTTTTGAAATATGAGTAGACTGCGGTGCTTAATCAGAATTTGATTATTCTTCTGCCAGACAGTTACATATCCTCATACGATTTTCCATGAACATTTTCTGAACCACACGCATGCATTTATTTATGAAATCCAGTGACACTACACCCAAACAAGGACCATTAAATAAAATTTACACTACTATGTTACAGTCTTTTACTTAAGCATGAGCTTTAGAAGAACGTGATCCAAAGTGCCAAGACTGAAAATACCTGATACGTAAACAATAATGGTACCAACAATTGCACACAAGTATATTGGAATTAGTGTATATTCACAACGAACTCCTAGATAGTTGGCCAAAACATGTAGGATTTCATTGTGCATATAAACTAATTTCAGTATACTTGTGTGCATTTTTTGGTACCATGATTGTATATATTTAAATAGTGCACAGATCTATTCTTATAATAAAACCAACAAGATTCACTAATTTCTCAAATTTATTTTTGGAATAGAATTCTACATGTTTCAGATTTTCTGTCCATAATCAGAAGTCACATACTGTGTGCACAGCAATAGGTGTATGTCATACAGTACTAGACTCTTGATTATGGACAGAAAACCTGTCCAAAACATGTAGAGTTCTATTCCAAAATAAGTTTGAGAAATTAGTGCATATTGTTGGTTTTATTATAAGAATATATTATGATGCACGGTCCTCTGAATGTAAATGGATCATACAGAACACTTAAACCTGATACACTCTTTGGAAAATAAATGCATTCAAAGAATTATAACTTTAAAAAATTCATTCAAAGCTTTATATTTGGCAGTTACCTCAGATTAATACCAGGATTTTTGAATTCCAGCCTTTAGAGATAGCAACAAGCGTGGCATGCAGCCATTTCAGGTGGAAACAATATTAACATAGTTCCCCCCCCCTCATTCTTGAGGTTTCTAGATCACACACAACGACTCGGTAGGACTCCTCCGGACGAGTGATCAGCTTGTTGCAGAGACCTCTGCCTCACAACACACAACATTCACAGCAGGCAAACATCCATGCCTCCGGTGGGATTCGAACCCACGATCTCAGCAGGTGAGCGGCCGCAGACCTATGCCTTAGACCGCGCGGCCAGTATTAACATAGTTATACATAGTATTCTGCCATGTCATGTTATGATGAATGTTTAAAAATATTTTAACTTTCATCTAAAACAAAAAACACAAAGGCCTTAAAAAGGGGGGGGGGGGGGGGTGAGAGACTTTTTTTTTGCTTATCCATTTTATGACAGCAGCTGACAGTCTCTACTGCAGTTCAGAACTTCAAATTATATGATTTGTAATGGGGCATGCACCAGGAAAAAGGTGGTGGGCTGACCCTTGGGCACCCTTAAATTTATGTCTGATTTTAAAAACTATGTTGTAAAAATTGCATCATAAATATAGCCATAACATAACACGGTTTGAAACTGCATTCATGTATATATATATAAACTGCAGGGTCTATAACTCACCTAATTTAAATCACAATGTCTAATCTTGTTTTTTTTAAATTTTTTCTAAGCCTTTCAGAGTTTTTTACTTTATTTTCAAAGGGTAAATCATGTAAAACGTTTGGTATCACCATGTCTATAATGCCTGCATTTCTTAAATAGTGTTTTAATTTCGTTTTTTGTTGGAGGGGTGAGGGGCTGCAGTGCCACAGAGCCCCTTTGTCTGCATGCCTGTGTGCAGTGCACATTTGACTGCTCTTACCAGCATAGACTAACACGGTTAGCCTCACCAGACACTTGGTCCACCAGATGCTGATAGTGCCTACCACAGTGTTCCTCTCTTGTCAGCGTTGACTTTATGCATGATGCATGCTTCAGATATTCTGCATCACAAAAGCAACACATAAGTCTCGCCTCAGTGGTGGCGATGCACTATATTATTTCGCAGCATGCAATTTAAGAAACAATGCTTAGTGTCATTTACAAATGTACTTGCTGAAATGCACTTAAGGCAGGCATAAAAATATAAGAGCTTGACGTCTTGTTTCTGTGTTTTCTGTGCCAACATACAATGTAATTATATTTCCAAGAGATCTCTTTCTAAATTATCATTTAAAAGAAGACAAAATGTTTATTTCTATATCATAATTTTTCTCTTTTTTACACGTTTTAGATTTGCCAAATACATAGGAAAATAAGAAAAAGTAGATTCTGTAAAGTAATAATCCTCCTGAGCTGAAATTATCCAAATATATCAAATTCAATCACATATACACACATAAATACATACATATTATGACATGTTTCATCTAGTACCCAGAATTTAGTCGAAGTGACAATAGGACGTACAATAAGTCCTCAGCAGCAGAAGTAGCTCAGTTAGGACAATGACAAAACTATGAACTGGATAACTGGAAAATTGAGGTTAGATTCCTGATAGAGACAGATATTTTTATTTTGTTTCCATCATCTAGAGCTGGTCTGGAGTCCACCCACCCTTCTATCCAGTGCTGTGGGGCAGCCTTTTGCTGAGGGTAGAAGTGCCCAGCATGTGAACCACACCATTCACCCCATCTGGTAGCAGAATGATGAATGTGATCAACTGTACTTCTACTGTCCCACACAATTTCATGGGGCGGTGCTTAATCATGCACAAGGAATATTATCCTTTGACCTTTCTTTTCATAAATTCCTGTGTAAAACCTCATATTTAATCTTGGTCACTGATTTGGTGTGTTGAATAAGCTAATCACAACCTCCACAGAGAGAGTTCTATATTTGAACAACACGCACAGAATGCAAAATGCAAAGGCTTGTTTCTAAATTTTATATCATAAATGTTTTGTGGAGTGTAGATAATATGATTCAGTTAGTTTGGATAAAGAAAAGCAAGAAATAGTGATGTGTTATAATAGTCCATACCAGTTGATATAAGGAGCTAAGCTGGTGTGATATGAGGCTGGAGCTTAGCTAAATTGCTAAATAGGTAAATATGAGACAGACATGATGCATAATACATCACTGTTATGTAGAGATTGTTAATTAATTTCCCTAGGAAGATAGTGACTATACAGGCAGTCATTATAAATCTTAGGTCTTTGGTTAGGTGACTTTTTCAAATGTCAGCCAGTAGGTAGTGAACACTTTTGGTAAAGAGCACTTCCATACTGTTTTCAAGATGTTATGCTTCTGTAAACACTAAAAACCAAGCCTAACTACTTCAATGTAATTTAGAAAGCAATAATACAACAAAAGGGAAAGCTTCTGGAAAGCAATAATCATTTACTTGAGTATCAAAATATTGAAATATTTTAAAGATGTTAATATTCTGCCAACTCAAATCCAGGTATCAGTTACAAGGCACTATGAACTCTGGGGGAGTTGATAAAGATCTAAGTCTTCTGAGATATGACACCATGCTGATTGGTAAATAGTTTCCAATGTTTTGTTTCCAAATTCGGGGTCCGTATAGTCCAACAAAATTAATAATTTAGTTTGCTATTCTCACCTGTTTGGTAGGTTGTGACAGTGCACATTTGATGAACAGAATCCACAGGACTCTCAACAGCTTTGTTGAATTCCTGCCTCCGAGCCTCAGTAAAACAGCGATCTGTGTATCTCTTCACACAGTCGACAAATTGACTCCACCGCCTGGCAAACATGGGGATAACCACCTCTAAATAAGCTGCACTGTACCTACTCTATCTAGAAGTCCAAGGAAACATAACTACAAGATTAAAACAGATTTGTGCTTATGCAGACGACATTATAATAACTGGAAGAACAAAACAAACTTTAACTGACACTTTCTGCAAACTCAAACAAGATGCACTAAATGCTAGACTAATAGTAAATAACAATAAGACCAAATATCTATATTGTACCAGGTAAACAATCCATCCAACATACATGGACACAGGAGAGGAGCAGTTTGAACAAGTAAACTCATTTAAATACTTGGGAGCAATGGTGAATACTGACAACTCTATTGAAGAGGAAATCAAAGAGAATAACAGCAGGAAACAGGGCATACACTGTTCACAAAAAACTATTTACTTCAAAACTAATATCCCAAAATGTCAAACTACAACTCTATAATACGTTAATTCGCCCAACAGTAACCCATGTTTCCAAAACATGGGTAATCAAGGAAAGCATGATAAATAAACTGATGATTTTTGAAAGAAAGATCATGAGGAAAATATTAGGACTTACAAGATCAGACGATGGCTACTGGAGAATCAAAAGTAATCAAGAAATCAATGACATACTGAAAAGACAAAATATAATTGGGTTTATTAGAAAACAAAGATTGAACTGGTTGGGCCATGTTGAATGCATGAGTGAAGATAATAATGTGAAGAAGATTAAGAGATGGAAACCCATGTCTAAAAGACCAATTGGAAGACCTAAACTATGTTGGAAAGATGACGTTTTGGAAGATATAAAGAGCATGAATGTACGCAACTGGAAGAATGTAGCACAGAACAGAGATAGATGGAAAAAAGTAGCTGAGCAAGCCAGAACCTTAAATAGGTTGTAGCGGTTTATAAGAAGAAGAAGTACCTACTCTATTGCCATAACACATAAACCAATTGAATAACAGGATCAGTCATGTTAATGGTAAAAGAACAATGGTAAATTAAATTTCTGCATAAAGTCACATACAGTATTTTAATGTTACACAGACTTTAATACACCTGATGATAATATGTTAAGCTGCTTTTAAAGTTAGAAATTTATCAACAGACTAAGAGGAGTGTGTATTTATCTTCTTAATGCTGATTTAATTTTACCCTCTTCATTAATCACATTTGTGAACCTACATGGTAAACTGTTGAATACATTAATGCAAACACAGTTATGTACTTTTCTGAAAATATGCAAGGTTGGTGACTGGTCTATGAAGATTGTATTTATTACTTGAGTTAATATTCAGAACTCCTGAATTTATTTGAAATTCCTCCGGCTTTAGTAATAAAATTGTCATTTCACATTCCATACATTCATTGAGCAAACGTATTCCAAACATAAATACATTCAACATTTACTAGGGTATTTATTTTCCATTTAGGTCATATTTTTTACAGAGTGTGGAAATGCATTCTATTTAATGTTTATGAGTTTAGTGGCTTCAGTTACCAGATATTACCTTAGTATTGTCATAATGCAGAGAGTATATTACAAGAAACAAAGCTGAAACACATTCCAGTTTTTTTATAATTCAGTGACTTGGTAATTGCCACCATATTTGATTGGTAAAGAAAATTTTTATCAGTAAGAAGTGTTTTCATACTAAGTTTGGTGAGATATATCAGGAATGTTGCTTGTGTGCTATTTGTTATTCATCTTTAACTGTGTATGAGAAGAACTTTGGTCTGCTACGTTCTACATTATACATTAATCTGTATGTGCATGTGCTACATTCAATATATAAGATGTTCTTTGGTAAAGAGGTATGTCAAATTTTGGAAGGAACCAAAGTACCAAAATTAATTTATTAATAATCTGTGGCCACCAAACAAAGTGTACTGGCAAACTGAAGAGAGAATTTGAGGGGATCATAATATATGCCATTTAAATTGCCCATACAATACAGATGTAGCACACAGTTTTAAAAACTAGTTTGTCTAATTAAAATACATTCAAATGTAATCTCTGACACAGTCCATGTAGGTAAATGTCTTTCTGATGCAAAGCCTTTTCAGAAGGTCCTGAATCAAGGAACTGCCTGTTTACTGCTACTTTTTGACTTTCCCTTAGCATGTGTCTTTATTAAGGTCTAAAAGTCAGAAGAAGCTTGAATTTAAAGGGAAACATCAGATTCTGTTCTATCTACATATGGAAGGGAGTATGAGAGAAAAGCTTACATTTACAATCTGAAATGTTGAAGCAAAGAGTTATGTGGTAGACTTGTTTGTAGATAGGAAGTTAATATTAAAATATATTTAAAATAAATAATTAAATACATTTGAGGGCATGAACTTAATTCACCTGGCTCTTGTAAACTGATTATGAACCAGTAGGTTACAAAAAAGGATGAAATTTCTTAACTAAGTGAGTAACTCTTAGTTTCCCAAAAAGGACTGTACTTCACACAGTTATGCATACAAATATAAATCAAGTGCTTCTGGATGATATTATTTTTCAAATGACCATTAAATAAATAGAGTAAAACCATTCATATTCACGTACTTAGAATACTGTACACTGATGAATAGAACTTTTTAATTTTTCAGACTAACAAGCCTCATTAGTGGAGGGCTGGCTGTATATTCAAATTAGTTTCTTCCTTGATTAACTACAAAATTTGTAAGAAATTTGTGTTTTTTTTTTCTGATTTTTGTGATTTCTTAGTGTGTACACTGAAAGTCATATGCACCATAGTGCTGTGCTTGTATAAACATTGAACAGAAACACAAATAATGAATATAAAAATGAGAGAGATACACTTTTCATTATGTGCTCTTTTTGGAAAAAGCACCCACAAATATTTACCTGCAAACAATATCAATGTCAGCCCTGTTGTCTGGAAAAATAAGGTGTGGATCTTTCAATAATGGATCAGCCATTTTTACACAAACATCATAATCATGTCTGGAGCACTGTGAGTTTTCCACCTGTGAATATGCAGTCCCTAAAATAAAAAATGAACGTGTGTAACATTGAGGGTTTATTTACTAGAGAAAATCCATATCTTTGAGTGTCAGGGTATAACTGTCAGCTATAACAGAGAATCATGGTCTTTCCCAGTCCCTCCACACAGAACAACACAATGTATGTCTTCTCTGAGATACTTCCAACAAACAATTTGTCACTCTCTAGTATCTCTCATTCGTTACAACATGTTTCCTTTAGAAAACCACTTATTACTAAGTAACATAGAAGGCAAATCAAAGAATGAAATGACCAATAAGATGTTGCAAAACAGAATCAGAAGCCTGGGTTAGACTATTTATTTACTATGAAGAGTCTTAACTTTTCTGAAAAACTGTCATTTTATTTTAACAGCCCGAGCTCTTTGCTTAAACAAAACAGCAAATTCCAAAAGTGCCAGATGAATTTAATTTAAAATGACACTTAATTACATTTTAAGAACCAAATAGAAATGAAGCACATCAAGTAATTCTGAGCATGGAGTAAAAATAACACTCTTAACATGGGTACATAATACTTATATCAGAATTGTCTAATATTTCAATTCTATACTGTTCTGACAATTGTGTATTTCATTAAGACATACCCAGCTTCTGGGTTTTGCCTATAGCATATTTTTCCAAAAATATGCAAAAATAATTGCTAGGAGTGGCTCGTCTATAAAGGCTGCAGCCAGAAATTTAGAGCAAAATTAAACATCTGAACACAAGTTTTCGTTAGGAGATGTAGGCATTATTTAACCCTTTCGTGACCAGCAGGACATGTATGTCCCACTTACAAAGAGTCTTTTTAAGTCCGCTGGGATAACAGTATCCCACTCTTTCTCCATGCTGTCATCTACCTTGAAGTACAAATGACACTGTGTGCAAGGCTGCTATGCAGCATTGCACATATTATCATTTGTACACGGCTGTTTCGCGGGAAAATGCATTCTGACTGGTTCAACGGAATAGAGATACTTCAAGGTAGATGACAGCATGGAGAAAAAGTGGGATACTGTTATCCTAACGGACTTGAAAAGACTTTTTTTAACCCTTAGGTGACTAATGTCATATACATATATGGAGCACCCATTCTTGATGTTTCTAGATCACACACAACGACGCAGCACAGTCGGTAGGACTCCCCTGGACGAGTGATCAGCTCGTCGCAGAGACCTCTACCTGACAACACACG
>Ga0268261_10004601_pt1 | contig 10351 bp, 5 predicted proteins | sample TergutNc150P1_FD_190353 | JGI IMG/M metagenome (GOLD analysis project Ga0268261, IMG submission 190353) | Nasutitermes corniger P1 segment gut microbial community from laboratory colony in Florida, USA - Nc150 P1 (SPAdes) (version 2) | ecosystem: Host-associated > Arthropoda: Insects > Digestive...
CGACGAGCTGATCACTCGTCCAGAGGAGTCCTACCGACTGTGCTGCGTCGTCGTGTGTGATCTAGAAACATCAAGAATGGGTGCTCCATATATATATGACATTAGTCGCCTAAGGGTTAAAGAAGCTGTTGTGAAGGGTTCAAGAAATGTGCTGCTTTAATTTGGGTCCTATATAAAATGTGGAACTGATAAACTAGATTAAGACAAAAAACAGTTTTACACTGGTCATTATAACCAATCAGCAGCAACACCATGGGCTATTAAATTAGTAAATATGTTTTAATTTACAAAACAATTATTTTTTGTTTTCAACCAACTGAATAAATGAAGTTTAGCTGTAGCACCAAGGAAATAGCAAACATTAAGGGAACGCTACATTGCCCAAAGCATGGAAGAGGCAAGATACCTGTAACACCAATGTTACGCTCACACTGTTAGACCCAGTTTTATATATCAGCCTCTGGCAACAAATGTGTTGATGCAACAATTATATTTATAATGGAGAAAGCATTACCCTCAAACTCACTTTATAAAGAGTTTCAGATCTGGAAATCAAAGACCAGTGATTCTTGAACATTTCAACTTGCATCCTATTGGTCAATGTATAAGAAAACCCACAGTGCCACCACAGCTCAAACAAGCTTCTCTTTTCTTAAGAAATTAATTTTTAGAGTCACACATATATATCTTAAGTGTCATTAATTTTAACAAGTTCCTATTTTTGGGGCCTCATGTCCCCACTCAGCAACCATAAAGTTTCACCAGTGGGATGAATAACATCAGTTTGGAAACACGGGCACAGATGATACATTTAAATGTATTGGATTCTGTCTTATTTGTGCCAGATTTTAATGTAAGTATTTACTAGTGTACAGAATGCAATTTGTCTTCATTCCAAATTTTTGTCTCAAACACAAAGTATATGCAGCAGACAGTATGTTCTCATCCAAAAAACACCATCAATATATGGCATATGTCTTCTTGCTGTGCATTTCATTTGAGAGACAGCACTGTTTTAGTTAATTATGATGCCAACTGCCAAGATTATATGTTGTCTACTATACATGAACACTCGATATGAGTATGCAGCAATGGCACAATGATACTAAAAGGAGAAGGCCAAAATACATGGACAGAAATCTGTCCCAGTGCCACTCTGTCCACCAAAAGTACCACATGAATTGGCCTGAGATCAAATAAAATAAATGGTTCACTTGTATAAGTGATTAATGATCATGCACAATTGCAGGACAGGGATGCCCAGTAAAAGAATGTTAACAAAAATTTGATCAAAAACTTTAGTCAATTTTCTTCTTAAAAAATGTATGTAACACAAATGCAACTTCTTTGGGAAACTGCTTAAAGGCACAAAAAATGCAGTACCATCACTAATATAAGATATATGCAAATTATGTCACACACAACACAGCAAAGTAAACACATACATTGTCATTTAATTACTTATAGTTTATTTAATTACACTGTCAGAAGCTCAGATGACACAGCACGGGATGGAAGGACAATATATGAACAACAAATCATATGGGATGTGGAAGCAAGCAGTTGTGGCCTAATCTGAGAAGCTCTCCTAGGATTTGTCCGAAGCAAATGAAGCAAAAATACCTTTCAATGCACATAAAGTCCTAGCTCAGATTTGAACTGAGCACTTTCCACATATAAGTAAGAAGCACTACCATTTTTATATTCATTTTAGAAAATGTGGAAGAGAAGCACATGCCAAAAATATCCTTGTATCTGGAATACACATCCTGCTCGTATGGAGTTCATCCACATACAAGAAATCCTTTTGCCCTCTGCAGTTTTCCTGGTTTTTGGATCGTATTATGTCTGAGTTTCAGTTATAATCAGCAAGTCTCACAGTTGCAACATAACAAACAGCAATCAATAAGCCTGCTAAAAACATACTATCCAAGTATTAGCCTAACTATAAATGATTCAAGAAGCAGAAAATCTGCTTCCATTCAAGACACTACGTTACAAGCCTAAAAACAAACTCTTCTCAATTACCTGTTTTTAACCCTTTAAACGCTGAGTTAAATCCCACCTGCCATCTGCTGGCATTATTAGGAGCTCACCCTATTCTCCACATTAGCAGGATAAGGGTTAAACATACAGGATGTCTTGCAATGACATAAATAAGATCGCTGCATACCACGTGGCACAAGTAGCCCCAAGGGTCAGAGTGGTCACAAAATACACAAACTAAAGAAATTTGTAAGTTCTTTCAGACTGGATTCCATTCTTCTGACAGAATTCAGTATTCAGGATCCCTGTTATGTCATATGGAAGCAACTTCACCAATAATAATAAGGGGCACCTAACTGTTGAGTCACAGGAGGGGAACCTGACTGGTTATCTACGCCACTGCTGCCATGTAAATATCCCTATTTATACACACAGTCACAATTCTGAACATGGCACATGGCATTACATACATGCAGTATATTTTATATACACCTTCATACTGCCAAATTACTCCATTTTTCATGAATTATATTCAGTTTTACACATTCTCAAGAAAGTAATGTATACTGAAAACCTATTCATTTTTTTCTCATGTACACAGCACTAGTCATGTATGATCACACTTACACTTAAATCAAAAAAGAGAGCAGTTTACTATGGCTTTCTAAAGGTGGAGAGATCACAGAAAATTGTGTTCAAGCTGAATTTCTTTTCAACACCCTATCTACACAGGTTCACACACTCAGCAAAGTCAGCTTGATATGGCAAAAAAAATTGTGGGTGATGATAGCAGCAATGTTTATCATTGTAACCTGTACTTTCCATGCACACAAATCTTCATACACTTCTCTTGGACTTCTATCTTCAGTCTCTATACAAAGACTTATTTATTCGACATAAATCTCAGACTGTATCTTAAGCCAGGCACTTCCATTCCTAATAACAAGTTTACTGCTAAAATTGGTAAGTATGTCATCACAAAGCAACCAGAGTTCTGGTAGAGATTACACACCCTGATGACAATGATAGGAAGGGGAAAGCCCTAGCTTAGTTTGCAATCTGTTGGTTTTATCGAAATTCTATCAGTATTTCACAGTACAAAACAACAGACCCAAGTCTCACAACACAATTATGTTTGCACTCTCTTCACTACAAATGATTTTCTATTACATAACTTTTTATACAAATGGAGGAAAGCTAATCAACAGCTAGCAAGAATACTTTAAAACAATATAAAACTCATTACAAGACAGGCAAATGTCTTTAATTAAAATAATATGACTCACATTAAAATAAATTACATAAATTACTAATATCATCAGGCATACTTGCTCTTGTTATCGGAAAATGTGTGGATTAATAAAAGATCTCTAGATAACTAAGTAGTAATTCACAGTGAGATGGAAGACTGGAAGAGGCACTGAATATTTCTATATGAAACAAAAATGTGGAGAAAACATGTATGCTGTACTACGACACATCCTTCACAACTCCATCTATGCTATACATGACTGCAGTCATATGCGAGAAAGCACAGCTGCAAAAGCAGCAACCCAAGATGGTAATACCCAACGGAGAGGAAATAAAACTATGAATACAGAAAAGTGTGGTTTGTTATGAATCCAAGTCATCATAAGGTTGAGTATTCAGGTAAATTAAAATGAAATGAATTTCACATTTTCAGTCTCAATTTGGACTCACATATGCACTTTCTATTATATGAATTAACCTGAAGCAAACAAGCAGAGAGAGAGAGAGAGAGAGATGATTTGGTTCTCTCAGATGTCTTGGACAAAGTCCAAATAAGGAACTACAGTACCATCATTAATTTACTATAAATCAGCAGCATGATGTGTAAGTTAAAACTAGCAAGAAACAGGCCATATTAGTAACACAACTGAAACATTCTGTTTAACAGCAACACTTTTTTACTGTGCTCTGCAGGGATGTGATATCATATACAACCTTCTACATGGATACCAACGTTCCATAAACACACACTGCCTCCATCTTCATGGCCAGTTATACATTCAGCTACTTGCAGCTCAATCAAACAAAATAAGATTTGCTTAAAGTGCAGTGTCACAATAACAAGTGGTTCCTGCCAGTTAACAGACATTATGCACATGGGCAGTAAAATGCAGAACAAAACAGTATTAACAAATACAGGAAAGAAATATCACAAGTTCACGATTGCATATTTCTGGAATTCACCATCAACCTATCACCAACAGTGATGTAAAAATACTGAATATGTAAGTGATGTAAAAATACTGAGTCTGTAAGTATAGCATGTACCAATTTTACAACAAATCATAACTCACATTAACTGCAAACAAGACACTTCAGCCTATGGAATTTTTCAGTGACTTTCTGGTATGATATTCTGCCTCCACAGCAACAATGGATACATGATACATAAGCTACAGAGAATTTCAAGTACTTTAGAAATTTATAAAAATGTGTCCACCTTTTCAATAACAGAAATTTAATTAAGCCACTAAAATTCATAGCCTAAAATGTCAATTTGTTGGTCTTTTTAATTTCATTTATACCAAACCAAAGACTTTTTTTTTGACTGTACATGTTGAATTTCTGCCTGCATATAACATTTTACAAAATGCTAACATCATATCACTCTACAGAAGGGAACACAAATCACAAATTCCTTATCATGTATCAACTTTTCATTCAACTGCTCCTCATACAACTGAGTGAGAAGTATTTACAAAAATGCTAGAACAACTGCTGAAACACATCTTTCATTACCAAGATGTGACCATCAGCTGTCACATTTTCAACCTCCAAAGTTTATAATTCTTTATTCAACACAATAAGCAGACTGAAGCAGCAGCAATTCATCTGTTACCACACAAAGAGTTGGTTTTTGCTTTGTCATTACAAAGGGTACTTCATCATGGACTCTGCTATAAAGCAGAATTCTTTTCTATTAGACTGGTGCCTTTAAAAGGAAATAATAAAGTAAAATTCCAATATACTTAAAATACAAAATTCAAAAAGATAATGTGAACTGATGTAACGTCCTGATCTTCATAGTATAGCTGCAATGTAGCCGTCCAAACAAAACATTTGAGACCACGACTCACACAAGTAACTGCCACATCTCTTTCGCGTGGCATCTCAAAACATGACGACTTATTCCACTTTCCAACACTTCATGGTTCAGGACAGGGCTTTTCATGCCTGACAGATCCTACATGATAAATTTTCAGTTCAGATGAAATATTTTCTGTATCATATATTTTAAATATAACATTTGGATCACAGAACAGTTGTGTTTTTAAGCACTTTAAAATATGCTTAAAATCTTCAGTCAATTTCAATTGACACTTATTCATCAATAGCAGGCAAACAAAATACACTGGATGATGCCCTTTATCCCACACCATCTGGTACCCTGCAACTCTGGATTTGGAAGGTATATTTTTCATACATTCCTTTCGCAAAAGAATGAAAACCAATTTCAAGTTTTCACAGTAGCAGAGACTCAAACTGCCATCGTCTGTATCATGACATCATCATTACATACAGACAGCATGCTAACAACTGAGAAACATATCCAGTTAGTCCATGACAAATTATGTGGCCCTAAAGACATTGTGCAGGTACAGTACCCCATGTACGTGTAGTACAGTTTATGTCACACAGACCCAGATCTTCCACTGAGACTAGCGTCAAAGAGTAACATCAGCACACGTCTCCATCGTATGGTTGAATCATCCATAGCAGAACTCAGCATAAAATTGGGTAATCGCATCTTGCTACAGACCACCAGCATCCTGGACCGTCACAATGAATTGGCATCACATCCCACAAAGCTTGAATTTTCACTTGATGTTTGTTGCACAGATGGTACCATGTTACTGTTTTAACCAACTGACAAATTTTCACAGTACTTGGAAACAACATCATGCCATTCAAGATCACCCCACCCAATGTTCCAGTCAAATGTGTGGCAGTAAGTAATGTTTTGTATTTGGGAGGTCCCAGATTTAGACATCAATCCAGAGAATATCTAACCTAAGGTTTTTCACTATATTTCCTCAGTCCATCCAAGCAGATACCAAGACAGCACCTCATATTAGACTGTAATCAGTACCACCAAAATCCTGTCCAATTCAGTCTTCAGTAATCAATATGTAACTTCATGCTACAATCTAAGGGACAGAAAGTGTTGTTAAAAATCAAGAATTAGAAACAACCTACATTCTTTTGTACCATTCAGTTCCCTCCCATCAGTAATACCAGAAACAAGGCATGCAAACTTTTGAGGTGAGACCGACACTAACATCATTAATAGCATACTCACACAGGACACTAAAATGTTGTGATGTAACAACCTTTACCCTTCCATACAGTTCCCTATCAATCATACCGCAACAGAAGGATGCAAACTTATGAGGTGGAACTGACACTAGCATCATTAATAGCACATTCACACAGGACACTAAAATGTTGTGTCATTATAACCTTCACTGTTCCACACAGTTCCCTAACATCAATAACACTACAACAAAGGAATGCAAACTTTTGAGGTGGGACCAACAATAGCATCATTAATAGCATACTCACACAGTACAATAAAATTCTGTGACATAATCAATTTTCAGAAAATATGCAAATTTTGTTGCATTTTGTTTGTATGACACACAATAACAATATGATAATTGCATGAAATCTGTACCTGGCACGTGGTTTGACAGCACTAGTAACTAATAAAGTTCTGGCATTAGGCAAATTATATTTTACAGAAAAATAAATCATAAACATAAAAATTCTGTATAAAACATTCTTTGATACCATTTGTCAAAAGCTTTAATGAAAGAACTTAATGACGGAGCGAATATCATTGTGGTTTTCATAAAAAATAGAAGTACGTCTGATCAAATATTCATAATTAGACAGATGATGGAAAAACACTATGAACATAACCAGGACCTGCATATGCTATTCGTGGACTTTAAACAAGCATTTGACAGCAAAGATAGATATAAACTGTACCAGGTAATGGAAGACATGAAGATCCCATATAAGCTAATTAGATTGGTCAAGATAACGATGAAGAATACCACAGCAAGGGTGAAGGTAACCAATAAATTGAGTAACAGTTTTACATTTAATGCAGGTGTTAGGCAGGGTGACGGCCTTTCTACCACCCTGTTCATTCTAGCCCTACATTATGGAGTCCAGAAGTTAGATCAGAGAGGTACAATTTTCACAAAACTTAGTCAAATATGTGCATATGCTGATGACACTGTGATCGTCGCAAGGACACAGAAAAAACTAATTGAAGTGTACCGGGACTTAGAAGAGGAAACGAGTAAACTGGGAATGGAAATAAATGAAAATAAAACTAAATATATGGTTACATCCACCTATGAACATAGGAGAAATGCTGGGGATCTACGAATTGGAAATAAAACATTCGAAGCAGTTCAGAGCTTCCAGTACCTGGGAAATATCACTAACAGTAATAACAAATGCATAAAAGAGAGAATTATGATGGGCAATAAGGCCTACTATGCAAATAGACAACTGGTTAACAGCAGCCTCATATCAAGAAACAGCAAGTTGCAGATATACCGCACATTGGTATGCCCAGTGGTCACCTATGGTTCAGAATTGTGGACACTCACCATGGAAGAGGAAAGAGAATTAGCAGTATTTGAAAGGAAAATTTTGCGGAAAATATATGGACCAGTGAAAGAAAACGAATTATGGAGAATTCGACGAAACGATGAATTAGAAGCCATAATTAAGGGGGAGAACATTGTCAGGTTTATTAAATGCCAAAGAATACGATGGCTTGGTCATATAGAAAGAATGCAAGACACCGCAATCCCAAAAAAGATGTTGTACGGAAAGCTGTATGCAACAAGACGAAGAGGAAGACCAAAAATGAGATGGCTGGATGACGTGACCACGGACCTGAGAGAGATGGGAATAAACGAATGGAGAGACAGAGCAAGGGATCGAGAGGCTTGGAGGCATATTGTAAAGGAGGCCAAGGCCCACCCCGGGATATAGTGCCACCGAAGAAGAAGTGAAGGAGCAAAACTGAGATTATAATTGACATACATACAAGAGCTGGAATCTCTAATAGCATAAATTATGCACAGAAAGCAAATGTTGTGTTCTTCCCAAGACATCCTGTTGGTCCATGATTCACCATGTTTAACACATACTTAGTAATATGCCTTGGCTGCTGTTCAGTTTTCCTCACTGTGTTTAAAAGAATCATTCATTGCCTGTTACCCTACAGTTCTGCAACTATAGATTTCCAACTTCTTCATGCGCAATACTGGAATTATGCAAAGACAATATATACAAGTAATGCTCTAACATCTATCCCTACATTTGCTGCCAAACAGAATAAAATATCACTGAATTTTTAGGTGTGCACAGTGGTGCAGCTGAAGTTTCTATTCTTTTTGGATATGATGCCACATCACTAGTTAATTGATTCCTGACATTCTAAGACAACATAGGGGTCTCATCTTCTAGGTTAAGATGTCCAACAATGGTAGTTGGTCCCCAACATTTCAAGACATTTCACTTACAACTGTCAACATTTCCAAAAAGAATGGTAATCAGTTACCAAAGATCTTCAGACAACATAATGGTCTCATCTTCAAGTGTTACAACGTCCAAGAACAATGGTAATGTTTCAAGACAGCATAGTACTCACATCTTCAAGGGATGAAATGTCTAAGAAGAATGGTAATTGGTTGTTGACATTTTTAGACCACTACACTGTATCAAATATCGGGCACTTATCACCCAGCGACATGGCATCATATCCCATAACAAAAATATCAAAACTGCCATACTTATAATACCAAAATGAAAATAAACATCAGTTTGGTGTGTACCGGCATATACAAGTACAAACAGTACAGTTATTACTTGCTAGCTCTTGTGACTTTCCTCATTTAAAGTAAACTACTGTTTATGCTGCCAGTCTTTTCCATCACTTAAAATGCTACTGATTGTTTGTCATTCTGTTATGTAACATATCCATATTTGGATCTGTATGGTGAATAGGTGGAATATAGTAACCCATGTTTCCCATGGGCAAACCTCCTGTCACATATGACGGCACATGATATGATCCCATCAATGGGTTAGAGGGCTGCGTGGTTCTATCAACTGAGTCTTGGCTATCCTGTTGATGTCCCGTATGGAAAACGTTGCTGATAGATGCCATCTTAACACCTGTATGATTTCCACTATGAAACATGTTCCCCATCTTACCACTGTTGTTACTGATATGTGTGTTATAGATATTTACAGCTGCCATTTTGGCAACAGCTGAACTTATGTTTCCATGGTTCTGGCTGTAGACGTTAGGAATTGTGTTCTGCGTTGTCATGTTACTGACTGAGCTGCTGTTGCTGTTTTCACCAACACTATGATTACTACTCAAGTTGTACACATTGCCAACAATTGAGCCTACTGAAATCGAACTTGAAGTTGGAGTTGTTGAACCCAGCTTGCTTGGACTAACAACTGTAATCCCTGTGCCAGCTCCTATGTTATTGGCCTGCATTAAAACATAAAATAATGCTGGTAAAAATATGGAAATTTCAAACAACTTACTCAAATATTTAAAATTACTTGCCATAATGGAAACAAAATACAAAAAATACCCGCTAAGTAAAACAGTGGAAATTAATTCACATATCCAGTAAGACCATATTACATACTTGGGTGCATCTTGTTAACCATTCATCTACAAGAAAAATCCTTTCAATATATCTTTTATGCACTTCGCTAACTCCATACAGCAGAGACTGTCCTCAGACGATGGCATTCCTCAGGCAGTCAAGAATTTACCTGATGTGTATGGCTAATTCACACTGCCTGTGCATGGACCATGCTCCAACAGTGTTGTGTCCGAATTCATGCACACACACTGTGTTCTGACAGTACTGTACTATATAAATGTAACATACTCCGTTGGACACCAGCTGCACAGTTTATTTCTAACTGGTATGAAGACTATGAACAAACTCCGTGGAAATTCAAGTGCTAGCCAAATAAAGCAAAAACCAGTTTGACCAATGCCAGGTCAGCGCTGGCTGTCCACAGACCACTATCTCAGTTCACACATACAGGACAATGCACCAACTGCATTATGCTGTGTTGAATCACAGGCTTCAAAAATCACTTTTACAGTAGTTCGTGTTGACAATCGTGGCACAATCATTGTACAGAGCTGTATGTGTGAATAAAATAAAAAGGTAAAATCTAAAGTTCACCTTATGACATGCCACAATAGCACAGAGGGAGAGTAGGGGTATAGTTGAACTCTTTCTTTAACCTTGGCGCTATATTTGGGGGG
>Ga0268261_10004602_pt1 | contig 10351 bp, 4 predicted proteins | sample TergutNc150P1_FD_190353 | JGI IMG/M metagenome (GOLD analysis project Ga0268261, IMG submission 190353) | Nasutitermes corniger P1 segment gut microbial community from laboratory colony in Florida, USA - Nc150 P1 (SPAdes) (version 2) | ecosystem: Host-associated > Arthropoda: Insects > Digestive...
TGTTTCGGGTGTCACAGCACCCATCATCAGGAGTACTAAAAACTGTATCTGCTACCTCTGGTATAAGTCATGGTACTGGTACCGCTACTTCCTTCCACCGTGGCCTGATCGGGACTTATACCAGAGGTAGTAGATACAGTTTTTAGTACTCCTGATGATGGGTACTGTGATACCCGAAACATGTAGAGTGACTCTGCACTAAATAAATGTCTGCATACTGTTGCATCGAGTTGGACCTTTTATTAACATTGAATCATGATGCACGGAACCATGAGTTAAAAAAAAATCCCGTAGTATTGTTTTCATGTCTTCATTGGAAGCTGCATCACATACCTTTTCCAAAGAATTATAAAATTATTCTTTGACTACTTCATCTCTTTCTTCTGTTGGGGCATGTGTTAAAATCAATGTCAAATTGCAATATTTAAGTTAACCCAAATTTTACAAATTTTTAATTTATAAGGTTCAAAAGCTAATGCATCATCATCATCATATAGCTTGCAGGGTTGTAGGCCTTGTGACCTGTTTTGGTCCCATTAACAGTCAAGAATTCTTTTGAGGGGTCATCCTGGGCTTTGTTTCCAACATGGCTGTCCATTCACCGAATATTTTGTACCCATTTATTTCTCTAATTTTGAATATTCTTTACAACTGGATTAATTTTAAGTTGTGATAATATATATTTGTTGGTTTTGCAATCTTGCCGTGGTATTTTTCCATGGTCCTCATAAATTTCAATTTTGCTGATGTTACCCTGGATTTATCCTGTTCTCTAATTGCCCAAGTATTGCATCCGTTTAATAGAGTAGGTAATGCCAAAGTGTTATATCTAATACATTATTCATAATATATCAACTAATATAAAATCCTGTGTTAAATTGTTTGTCATTTTTATGCCCACTATATAAAATAATTTTTTTTTCACAGTTCCTTTCCCTATCCATCTAATCTCCTGCAGAGCACATATATCTATTCTATATTTATCTGTCTGTTTTACCAGTTCATTTATTGCCCCTGCTCTTTGCAATGTGTATACATTCCAATTTTCTTTCCATATCTCATTAATCCTTTTCCACCGCCTAGGGTGATTCCACTCAGTCTGACTATTCCAAGGCCACAATTTAGATTTCCTGACAGCATTTTTATGATAACAGGTTGTCAGCATGTTGCCTAACTTCCAACGTGGAGGGCACATCAATTGCTGTACCTTTTAAATATTCAAACAGGAAGGTGGGTGGTATACTTCCCACTGGTTGTGGTGATGATTTGGCAAGCAGTTTTTAAAACTAAAATTTCAGTGATTGGTAATACTGTAATTATCACATGCATGTAACAACACTTATATTCTAATTGTTCTAGCCCTGATATTCAAACTTTACATTGCTGTTGGTCGTTCAGTTGTCCATTATTCATTTTTTAATCCTGTCTTCTATTATACATTCCCATTGTAAGTGTGTCTTTCTGTTCACAGACACTAATCAGTGTGTCTGCCCCATTTTGTTAGATCTCTGCTTGCAAAGAATCTTCAGTTGTCGCACCCTCGTTTGCACTGTCAGTAGCTGTTGTTGCAGTGTTTGAGCACCTGTTTTTTTTGCTCCTGATCTTTTTTATGAAATTGGTTACATCATGAACATATACCCACATTTGCTCTTTCGGTTGGAGAATCCAATTTTGAATGTATGAGTTGCAGAGATGGTATGGCTTAAAACTCACTGTGTTCACTTGAAGGCAGTCTTGTTATTGCTGGTGATAGGGGGTACAGGTCAGGCACATTGGAGCTTATCCGATGGATTAATGAAAGAGAACAAGTTGTGTACTTTGGTTGCCACAACAGAGTAGGTCCATCTGCTAGCTCCACTGGATTCTTTACTGGCTAAAAGTTTACATCAAACATACAGTAGGGTTTCATGAGGTCTTTGGAGGAAAAAGAATCTATATATATTATGGCTGCATTTCGACGAGCTCCTTTTAGCAGCTCTGCCGTGAGCCGCGCTGCCTGGAGATTTGTAAGTGTAAGTGGATGTATTTTCACTAGCATGCCCTGCCAAAATAGCAGCGCTGCTGTTAAGGTCACAAAGCTGCTAACCCAGCCAGCAGCAGAGTCCCATGTTGTCCCCTCTGATGACAGTGGCTAGTTATGCGGTGCTGCTGGTTAGAGGCGTTGGAAACAATTGTACGCTTAGCATGGGGGGACCATACCGCGGGCTGCTCTTAGTGGGAAGTTGATGACGGAGAGAAGGGCAGCAGTGAACGGCAGTGTCGCTCGTGGAAACGAAGCCTTTTCGTATGGAAAATCTGGCATGCAGCGTAAAAAAGTAACAATTATTTTTTCTTCACTCATATTGAGCTGCATTTGATTTTCACTGTTGCAAGAAGACACCAAAATTATGCATTTCATATGCTATTATTTGCCTGTGGTGTGAATTGCGTGTACTTTGCAGTGTGAGTGTGTGGTTTTTTTTTTTTTTTTTTTTTTTTTTTTTTTTTTTTTTTTTTTTTTTTGTGTAAGGTGTTGAGAAGAGACTATGTTGATGACAGTTTAAATGAATGACTCTTTCACTTGCAAGAAAGAGAGAGATTGTTGCTGTCTTGAAGAGTAGCTTCTTATGATACAGTAAAGTTCATCTAGAACTGGATCCTACATTGTATGTGTACGAAGTATGTTCAACAAGTAAAGTTTCCTGGGTCATAAAAATCAAAAAGTAATTATTAAGTTGAATGTTTCTTACTTCTTCCACGGATGTGTCGTCATTTTTCAACATAATTCCTGAGCACAATGATGCATTTGTCCCTTCTTGACATGAGTTTAAGAGTTCTGTTGCAGTTGAAATTGGTTTTTGTGTTCGCATCCATCCACGAAGAGCTATTTCCACTTCCTCATTACTGTGAAATGGGCGATCTCGCAAGTGCTATGTCAACGGCCTAAACAACAGTGTGGTTAATTTCGAACTTTTCAGTTCAACAACTGCACCACCTTAGGTGTCCAGCATGCACTGTGTGGGCTTGAATTGTCATGCCAAAGGATCACACCTCACAAGCATATAATTTACTTGGGGTGCTGAAGCAACTCTTAGATGGTCACCGGTTCTGCTGTAATGAGGAAGATGAAATGCTTGTGAATGCAAGAGCCTGATTTCTGCCACGAAGTTATGTTAAACTCGTGCTTAGACAGGACAAATGCATTATTGTGGTCTGTGAGTATGCTGAAAAATATTTTAGTTGAATAAATTAATTTCTTTTAATGTAAAAACCCCTCATTTAATTTTTATGCCCTAGGGAATATTTTTTATAGGTATCAGTATATAAGAAATTAACCCCTTTCTTGTGTCACTGAGTCTCCCTTTTTCATGGTAAGAGTAGGGGTACCAACCCTATATAGTTTGAGTTGCTAATTGTAAAGTTGTTCCTGTGTATGCCATGAAGTCACATGGGGAAATGGAGGCATAGTTCCATTAATTCTTAATCTCGGTATTACGTGGGGCTGAGTGGTCAGCCCTATGTCCCAGCCGTTCTCTCCTCCGGTGGGCAGGCCCAGGATACTCGGTGATTAGGAAGCTGGTGGGCCAAAAGCCGGTCTGGACGTTTTGTTGAAGGGGAAAATCTCTTGCTCCTGCCGACAGTCAAATCACGTAAGCTAGTCTTTGTCAGAGTCGCTAATAAACCACAAACAAACAATTTATGATTGATGTCGGTAGCTGTAATTATGTAGAGACTTTTTAGTGATTAGTTTCATCAACAGGTGGCGGGAAGGTTCATGCGTGGCGTCTTGCGTACAGCAGACAGCTCCTGCATACTTTGTATTGTGGCCCTGCAGTATGCTAGTACTAATAATCGATCATTAGTTTATCGGCGGTGTCAGTTTACTGCGGAATTTATCATCGTGATTTATTTTGGGCGGCTTTGTTGTAGTGAAAAATTTGGTCAACGGAGGGCGGGAAAGTCGCTAATGCTGTAAAGCAGCACGAGCATTGCTAATAGATGGCATGTCTTGTTCCAATTGCAGTTGTTTTTTACATGATTCTATTTACATATTACTAATGACCCACGGGTTGAACTGCATCACTAACGAATTTCCACATACACCCCTTTAACCTTTTAAAGCCTACCGCTTACGAGATGCACCAACAGGTTTAACATTCAACAATTGTACGCTCTGCCCACACTGTATGTATGTGTTGCGTATTTATCTCAGAACAAGCAGCGACTTGTGCCACTTACACCACAAACTGTTTGATTTTTATAACCGAGATGAAAAGTGTTTACAGCGCGGTACGGACTGGGTCTTTAAATAAAGCTGTCTGCGCTTTGTCTTTAGAAGGTTAATGGTAGTTGTTGCAGTGTTGCTATCACATGAAGTGATGTAATTCAAATACAAAACCCGTTAGAGATTAATTTAAAAATTTATATTTCTAGGAAATGGGAATTAGTTTCCTCCCAAATGATAGTCTTCTGGGGTTACACCGGGTAGGATGACAAGTTTTTTCCCACAATTCGGACGAACATGCTGCTTCAATCTTCACCGTCGTTTTCAGGCCTAAAGAGGATACCGCACTCTCCATTCCCCTTTGCGTCGGAACAAGATCTGTCCGCTCGTCCCTTTCCGTAATTATGATTGGTCATAGTCATTGCAGAACTCCTATATAAACAACACATTTTCTTTCCCAATTTAATATCCACCTGAACTTAAAATCAGTCACCCTGAAGATGTAGGTTGCATGTTCGTACAGAACGCGGAAAAAATTTATTAACTTACACGGTGTAATAGCTCAGAAGACTATAATTTGAGCAATTCCCAACCTAAGGGCCTGAAAATATGTATGTATTTTCGTAATTATATTTTTTCTCGAAGAGTATTTCAGATTTGCTCACGCCTGGACATGACTTATCCTAGGATCCATAATCAGTACGTTAAAATGAAAGTTTCAGAAGGTTGAAGTGTTTTGAAATGCTTCATTTTTATGCAGAACTGGGCCGCATTTGAGGATTGTTGTTATGAGAAGGCTGACTGGCGTTGATAAAAACAAACCTTTTTTTGTTCTGGAATGTGTTCGAATTTGTGAATATGCCATATTTAGGCATCTTAAACCGCGAGGGTATTAAGATCAACATGCGACGATGATGACGTTGCTGCAAAATGTGTAGTTGATTCTGCTGACTGTTACTTGCATGTTCATAGTTGTAGCTAACATCAAGGAATATACAATGCAGATGCAATTGCAGTTCGTACTTGTAAATATTACAAGACTCTAAGTGGTGAACTCCATGACGTAGTACATTGACTTTACCAAAGCTTTCTATACTTTCAAAATATGGAACGATGCGCTGTACACGAGTCAACGCAATTTTATTAACGCCCGTACGTAGTTTATGGCTTTCCCTGCTCCAACTTTTGCGAAACTCGCAATGATCAGCAATATGTGCACATCTCTATTACCGAATTTCTCTCAAATCAGAAAGAAATGTGAAAAATGCTGATACAAATTCGTTCACGTCCCTTAATGAAGTATGGTTTTCACTTCGCCGATTTTCACGAAACTGACCGTCACTTCGCAAATTTTTATGAACATGTCCCGCCGAATTTTAATATTATCAATTTTTTGTTCGTTAAACAGTTACATATATATATATCAGTCTAACGAAATGCACTTGAAGCCAATTTGTATACTTTTTTGTTACATATTGTTTCCTAAGTGTTTGGGCCCTTCTGAGCCATCATCAGGAAGGACCAAGTACAAGAGAAAACATGCATGAATACACTAGTGTATATCCTTACTAGATGCATTTGTAAGTCTTAGAACATTTTATGCATGCAATTTAAATGATCATTAAAACTTGAAGATTAGAATATTGGCAAGCGTGAACTCCGTTGTCATCGATGTATGTATAAGGATGCAGTATATATATTTTTGCGCTCAAACATCTACAGTATTTCTGGAATCGTTATTTATGAATCCACTCCCGCTAAGTTAGAATTGTGATGTATCCATGTGGGAGCACAGTGATAAAATTGCAGGGTTCGTAGAAACGGAATTTATTTAAGAACCTTTTAACTGCCGCTTGTTCAACAAGTCCTGTGCCATTTTGTTCGTCTGTGCACTACTTGAGGCTATAATCTTGATTATAAGTATAAAGTGATTATTATACGTTCTACGATTTATGAATCTGAGTTGTTTAAACTAAGCACTTTGTAAGACGCATGTTAATTATTGTGTAGCAATACGCGTATAAATATTAACGCATACATTCTTTTACAAACTGGCATACCGTTTGGCCCAAAAGAAAATAGCGAAGCTGTACGATAGAGCATCCCACGAAGTCAGATTTTGCAGCAAAAAAAAAAAAATCACAGTGTTGGCAGCTACAGGGAATGTCATCTGAAAATCAGCACCAATTTATAGGACTTCGGACAATACTTGAAGTTTTGAACATACTGCTGCAACCATCATTATTTCGCTACGCTGACATACCTATCTTGCTTCTTAGGATCATTACATTTTTTCTTTCTTGTATTTCTTCCTTTCTTTTCTGTGTTTTTGTCTTTTCTTGACGTGCTTAGACACAGAGGAAACTTTATGTCAAGCTGTTTTTTGCACAAGAGCAGATTTGCGCTTGTAAGAAAAAAGTAGTAAATAGGCCTGTCTGGTTCACTGGACGCCCAGCATGGCGTGGGAAAATCAAAGTGAACTTACGAAGTATTTCCGCTGCAGTAACGGTATTCAAGGAGGCGCCAATAATCGATTCGCGCCACTTGAACGAGATTTGTTATCGTATTGTGATTGTAAGCGACATCTCTGTGTAAACATGGGGAAAGTCTGGGCCGCCTGTTACTGTATGAGTTATGGGAAAAGAGCAAAATGTTAGTTTTGCACACTGCTACCGCATCTTCAGTATAACTGTAACATAATTGTTTATGTAGCTGCAGGGTACGCAGTTTTCTTGCTTTTTTTCTTCTTTTTTTGCGCTACGGACTCGACGAACCAGAGTTTGATTCACGGTAGGGGCAAGGGACTTTTCTTCCAACTGTCCAGATCTGATTTGGGGCCCACCCACGCTTCTGTTGAGTGGGTACCGGGGTAAAGCGACCGGGACCTGGGGGCGGCTTTTATATTATGGGTTTGTGTACTAAATTTATATCCTTAAATCACTCATTTGAAAAGAAATTTAACTCAGAGCAGAGAGTTTTTCTGTTGCAAATCTGGTTGAAGGAAAACAGAAAGTCTCAACAGGTAATTGCAGCATTTAGTGACAAGTTTCCAAGGGTCAACCCACCAACCAGGCAAGCAGTACATAACATCAGTGCAAAATTTGAAAACTCTAAGTGTTGCTTTCTTACCACCAAATGGTAGGCCTAGATAGGCTAGGTCATTTACAAAATCTAGCTCGAGGTTTTGTTCATGGCTGTGAGAAGTCACTGGAAGAGCTTCAGTAGAACTGAAATGTCACGAAGTAGCCTATACTTATTGATAATGTTACGTACTCTGGAAATCGAGCCATGCAGATCTAATATGCTGCTTACGTGGAATTACACGAGTTGTGCCTGTTTATTCCCGACGCTGATCGCGAGATTACGAAGAAGATTCTATGGACGTAGGAAGCTACGTTCAAAACAATTGGAAGAGTAAGTCGACACAGCTGTGTTAATTGGAGTGATGTAGATATTTCAAGAATGATAGGGGTCCTATGAGCAGGCATTTAGGCAAAATATGTGATTGTCTTCCTCCCACCTATTGAGGCATTGCAACTACAAACACTGGATATGGAACGTCTGCGAACAAGGTGATGCCGGAGGCTGAACAGCAACGTGACTTAAGAAGTGTGGTCTGGCAGCGGTGTGGACGTCCACCACTTTTTGGGCGCAGTGTTCGCGCTTCTATCCATGATAATTTTTCTATGTAGATTGGTCACCGCGGTTGATATGAGTAGTCCTCAAGGTCTCCTGATCGTATACACTGTAGTTTTTCCGTGTCGATTGTAATCAAGGACAAGGTGTACGGCAAGCCTGCTCGTTGTGCAATTGAAGTAAAAAAATCATGTGGAATTGGACAGCTCAAATTCAGGCAAAAGAATTCGTACAGCAGTTTGCGAATAAGTGCTTAGGAGATGTGAAAATTGCGTTGGATATGTCGCCAATTTGAACAGTTGCTTCAGCTCCTCTTTTTCACTTTGCTGGTGGTTGGTTGTAAATAAAGTACTGATCACTTGAAACATGACTGTAATCTCTTGAAAGAGACCCTAAGAAACCTCTGTCTTTGTATTCTATAAATTTATTTTCAGTAAGGTTTTTTGATGACAATGTTCATTACATTGATAATAAATATAATATTGATGGTTTGAAGCATGCAGTAGTTTATTCGGCTGATAACTCATTTACAAGCTCATACGCGGTTCACGGTAGGAAGTTAGATTAATAGGCCATAAGCACTATTTATCTGTAAGATGCGGGGGGGGGGATAAATATCTATATCCATATGGACGCTAGAAATTTACACACTGCTAATGTTTCAGATTTTATTAGGGAATAACTGGCTTCGCCTTATATGCGCCAATTTTATCAAAGCAAAATATGAACAGAGAGTCTTTTACTGTTATTCGACTATTTAGTACGTTTGTATGAGATGTTAATGGCATTTATGTTCATTAAATGGTTTCTGTAAGTAACTTTAGTTTGTAAAGGGCTGCTGATGGGTGCAGGATCCACTGTTTTTCTTAGATGACAGCTCCAGAATCTTTAAAAAAAATAGTACTCTATTCAAAACCTTTATATTCCAATTATTATCAGGCATTATCTTAAGTTAGTGTAGGTAGTGTATATAATTAGACTGAGAAAGAACTATACTATTGTGAGTCGTTAGAGCAAAGTCATTATCCCTTATGTTCAAAGACTTGGGCTTGGTGAAATTTTTCAAGCCATGCCCCTCTTGCTGATGCTGATGATGTAAACATTAACTTTTACTTTGTCATACAGCATTTAATCCAACAAAGTGCACAGTCAGTAATAAATAATCGTCATTTATGTTCCTCCTACATGTTTCGACCTCTTCAAGGTCATCATCAGGGAAGTTTATACAAAGACATAGAAGTACAGAGAATTTTGTCAAAGGTGTGTGCGTGCGTGTAGAATTAAAATATTGTTAATTAAAATTACAAAAATATTTAAAACATAAGTAAGTCAAATATTTTTACATTTCTTCTTATTCTTGTGTTTCCTGGTTGGTGTTAATGGCATGGTGAATTACTGAGTATACTGACAATACTCAGTGATCCATCATGGCATAAACACAAACCAGATAATAGGGATGTTTTCTTTGAGTGCAGATAAACACTGGCATAGGTGTCTGTCTTCAGTGGAAGGTAAAATATTGTTTAGAGTTGTAAGAAACGTTTGTTAATTGATTTATATTTTAAACATTTCTAGTAATTTAAATTAAAATACTTTTTAATTTAATGTTCATGGGTCCGTGCATTATGTTAATATTCTGTTGCTTATAATTCCAACTAGATACACAATTCAAAGAGTTTATTTCTATCTGACACTGCTCTACATGTTTCGGGCGTTACCATCACCCATTGTCAGGAGCACAAACAACTGTAACTGCAGCATCTGGTAACCGTTACACTGTAATAGATAGAGTTAGATTTACTAATAAAGAGTAATAGACTAGATTAAAATTACAATTGTTGAATAATGTATAGAACTTATTGCATTTTCCGCAGAATATACATTATTCAACAATTGTAATTTTAATCTAGTCTATTACTCTTTATTAGTAAATCTAACTCTATTACGGCGTAACGGTTACCAGATGCTGTAGTTACAGTTGTTTGTGCTCCTGACGATGGGTGATGGTAACGCCCGAAATATGTAGAGCAGTGTCAGATAGAAATAAACTCTGCGAATTGTGTATCTAGTTGGAATTATAAGCAACAGAATAAAATCCTTTAGTTTACTTCTACACACGCACATCTTTGACAGAATTCGCTGTACATGTATGCCTTCATATATACCTCCCTGGTGATGACCTTGTAGAGGCCGAAACATGTAGGAAGGACGTGACCATTGATTATTGATTACTAATTGTGCAGTTTGTTGGATCAAATACTGTATAATCAATCTATTGCACGGAATATTGGTTACGTTACATTTACTCAGTCTTTTCCGTAGTTACGCAGGCCTGTACCGTGTTTAATAAAGTGGTGGTCTGCAGTTGTTTTTCAATTGGACGAGACGAGTGTGCGAGGCAAAGATTCAGAATTGTTGGAGGAGGGATTTTAATGGCGTCCGTTTGTGTTTTCATCCATGTGTTTGTGTGTGTGTGTGTGTGTGTGTGTGTGTGTGTGTGTGTGTGTGTGT
>Ga0268261_10004603_pt1 | contig 10351 bp, 5 predicted proteins | sample TergutNc150P1_FD_190353 | JGI IMG/M metagenome (GOLD analysis project Ga0268261, IMG submission 190353) | Nasutitermes corniger P1 segment gut microbial community from laboratory colony in Florida, USA - Nc150 P1 (SPAdes) (version 2) | ecosystem: Host-associated > Arthropoda: Insects > Digestive...
CATAGTGTCATATAAATTATTATATATAATATTCACACTCCCACCACCACGGGCTGGGGCGCTATCAACTCCGTGTCTGTATCCAGTTGATCATGATGTTAGCCAGGGCGTTGCGCCGCCTTAACCATCCCCTCTCCTTGTGCATGGTACTGCACCTGTCGGTACCTCAGTTCTGTCAGGTCCACACCATCAGCCTGCAATAAACAACACGTTGATACTACCCTAAGACCAGGAGAAAAACCAACAGGAATATTTCCAGAAAGAAACTTTGTAAGAAAGCTGCTTATCAAGTGTGATGATGTCGTTCTGCATATATCTCAAGTACAGTTATTAGAGTAGAGGCCTACTGAGGAGTGGAGGTACAGCTCCACTCATTCTTAACTGCGGCATTAGTTAGGCTGAGTGTCCAGCTGCAGGCACAGTTTGCGACATTAAGTTGAACAAGCTGTTGTTAACATCGGTTGGGAAACTGTTTAGGTATTATTCTTTGCTGTAATCCGTATAGAATGTTACTGGGGACCACCCAGCTGGCTATTCAATGGGCGCCAAGGAGTCTTTCCTTGGGGTAAAGTAAGGGCGTAAAGCTGACTGCGTAAAACATGTAGTGGCAAGGTCGATGAAGTATTGAGTTAGCTATAGCACGACGGAGTTAGCTATATCACGACGGATTTAGCTATAGCACGATTGAGTTAGCTATAACATGACTCCTCATTGTGCCTGCATCGTTTTGTGTTTAATTACGCACAGGAATGTTTCTGCCATCTTCGTGTGACGGTGAAAATCATAACTAAATATCGAACTGACTGCTAACTGACTGACTGACTGAAAGAATGAATAACCATCTAACAAACTAACTTACTTACTAACTTTCTAACTCCATGAGGCAGAGTCATTCCTGAGAAGCTAACAGTTTCTCATCTAGTCAAGAAATTCCCTCATTTAAAGAACCAAGAATATCCATTACCGCATTCACAATATCCGGCCACTTGCCCTGTCGTGACACAATTCAATCCTGTCTATGACGTTCTATTGTATTTCTTGATGACCCATTTTAATATTATACTCCCCCCACGTCTGGTCTCCCAAATGGCGTCTTTCCTTCAGCTTTCCTTACCCAAACCCTCTATACACATCTCCTCTACCACATAAGTTCAACATGCCTAGCCCGTCTCATTGTCCATGATTTTGATCACACGAATAATATCCGGTGAGAAGTACAGATAATTAAACTTCTCGTTACTCATTCTTCTCCACCCACTGTCACGTCGTCCCTCTTAGACCCAAATATCCCCTCACACCCTGTTCTCAAACACTCCAACCTATGGTCTTGTCCCACTGTAGCACACCAAATATCACACCCCAATATAACTGCAGTCAACACTCAACTCCTGGACATTATTATCCTTACATTTTCGGACAGCAAAAGATAAAACAAATGTTCCGTACCGCCCGGTACAGGATATTACGAGGTTCAGTATGTTTTCAATCTCTTTGTGAATGCAATTTTGATCTTACAACTTCATTCCAAATATCTGGATTTCTCCACAATATTAAAGGATAATTTTATGTCGTTATTATGTCCCGCGTTTTATTAATTAGACGTGAACATATACTTGGTTTTATCATCATTTCCTTCCAGTCCAAACTCCTTTCTACCGACAAACAACCTTTCTGTGTTTTCTAACAATTACATGTTACAGGTATACTTCTCCATTCATTTCACCCACAAGTTGTAATAAACTGAAATTTATCTCTATTTTTGTTTTTACCCAGACACTTCCATTCGGTTTAAGACTACACTCCAGCAGTTGCCGAAGGTGCGTCTGAATTACACGGCAGTCAACAGAATGCACGAAACGTCTTTATTTGTGTAATTTGCATAAAACAAGCCATTTCAATGCGGAACTTATTTCAGCGCAAGTCACGTGAAAGGGCAGTGCAGCTCACAATATTTAGGCCCCTGTGACTTGAAATTCAAAACCAAATAATATTTAAAAAATTCAGGACCTAACTGAGAACAATAAAATTCTATCACCACAAATAAGACTGTCCAGATAATGCCGGATAGGATAAAATCGCTATTCGTTGCAATAACCATAACAAACACATGAATACGTTTTGTGAGGAAGATATGTGGTAAACAGAATAACCACTGGATTTAAAAATAATGTCTTAACTAGTATGAACGGAGTTTATTAACGAATGCCTTTCATTTGGCAGTAATTTCTGTCTGAGTACGTACCTATCTAGCTACGTAACCAAACAACGAATCAACCAAACAATACATCAATCAACAAACCAGACAACCAACCAAATATCCAAACTACCAACTCTAAACAACTAACCAAACAAACAGCCAACCAAATATATCTACGTGTAACTAATATGCTATGTATCGCCGATCTCAGTGGCCGCGCGAACTAAGGCGAGTGTCTGTGGCCGCTCATTTGCTGCGATTGCGGGTTCGAAAACCACCGGCGTGCATGGATTTTTGTTTTTTTATGTTTTGTGTTGTCAGGTAGAGGTCTCTGCGGCTGGCCGATCCCTCGTTCAGAGGAGTGTTACCTGGTGTGTGTGTGTGTCTGAATGTGATCATGTACAACAACAACTCTCTGCACCTACAGTCAGTAGGTAGAAGTAGTCGGATTGAGAATTGACTCCTACAGTAAACAGCGAGTGTTGCCCTAAACAGAGGTAACTTATTGGGCTTTGTAATGAAGTCGACTGCGTTTTATGTGAGGTGAGAAATAAAATTTTAATACTATTTGAAGAATATAACTGTGTTAATATAATTCCATTATTGTTTCATATTCATCTTGACCTTAATACAAATATTAACAGAAGGACAAGCGGGCGAAGCTAAGGAATCTTGAAATAAAAGAGCGTTACTTTGGATGTCGGGTTGCGTTGGATAGAAATGTAACCTCGCAGTATTTCAGCTTGATACTCTTCACAAATGTTTGAGCCCAGTGTAACAGTAGCATGCTAACACACTGGAGTTCATTGAGAACGTAAATTGATGGAATGACAGTCAGGTTGTGTTTGATGGCGGGGATTGAAATCTATTGATATGGTTCAGATTTTGGACAATTCTAAGAACACGTCTGGATGGACAGCTTGCAATTTGTTTTTCATCAAATTTAAATATTTCAAATTAATCAACCCATCTAATAAATCAACTTCCAAATGCTCAATAATGTTATCCACTTAGACTAGATATTCCAGACTGTTCATCTTCTCAAATGTGCGCGGTGTTATTTCACGCAGCCTATTACAGCACATTGAAAGTAGTGCCAACTTTCCAAGTCCACTAAATGTTCTCAAATTTATTGTTTCTATTTCACAGTCGTTAACGGAAATTTCCTGCAGCTCAGTCAGTCCGCTCAAAATAAATCTGTCCTTCTCCAAAGACGTTATGCTGTTCCTATAAAGCACGAGTTCTCGAACGTTTGTAGGAAAGATTAAGGAAATACTGTTAAATGATGAACTTGAACAGTTTACGTAATATGCGTCTGTCTCACACACGCATCCCTCAAGACACGATATTGCCACTTGTTGGCAGGATCACCAACCACATCCAGAATATCACAGCAGGTGTAACCAACAGCAGTGACACCAGCATTACAGTCAGACTTAATTGAATGTCGAGCTGCTGTAATCTGCACAGAGAGAGAAACTGATAGTGAATGTTACTGTGTTTGTTATGAGAACGTGAGGAAGGAAAATACAAAGTAATTATGGAGGGTTTCAGTAAATTGTGGTCCAAAACAAGCATTACATAACGAATACATGCATTTTGCAGGACGTATATACATAAATTAATCTAAATTATTGTTTACTTTCACTTGTCCTGAGTAATGATAAATTCACAGTGGTCCTTGTTTGATGGCTGATTGTCTCTCATATGACTTGTGCCACTTTTTTGTCTTTGTTTTTTTACTGCACGGTTTAATACATTCTGTATTTTGTATCATCTTTTTATTACTTGTCTTATTTTATATTATTAGATGAACAGTTTTATATTATTAGATCCACAGTTTTTAGCAAATATCATATTATTGAAATCAATGTTTACGTCATATTATTTCGTTGTATTGTTAAAACAAACTTGCTGGATGAAGACACTTTCTCTTCCACATGTCACACAATTTCAGAACTGTCGGCTAGCCATACCTCAGACTGTCAGTCGCCGGTTTCTCTGTCCGCAGAAGCCTGTGTTCGAGCTCGGATCATTTTATTTGGTTTCGTGATACAAACTTGCCAGTGTTGTATGGTTTTTCCTGGTACTTTTAATTACCCTGTCATCATCCTTACACTAGTGCTACGTACTTATACTATGACCACCGTCGACGCTACATAATCTCGTGTTTCTTCAGCGTCTTTAACTGAAGCATTTGTCTGTGTCACTGTCAAAAATATCAGTGAAGTGCTTGGTCGGTAAGGGAGGTGTCTGCATATCCGGAGTTATCCAGATTTGTATCGTAGTTTGAACATCTGCATATCTTTACGTGGTCATACAGTAAGCTGGTATATAATTATGCTGGTCTGAACTTTCCCTGTAATTACCCTTCGTTTTTGTGGTAAAGTTGGTTTGAAACTTGGTGGGAGGAAATGAAAAATATTGAAGCCTTAAACATTACGTAAATAGTGAGGCAAAGAAGTGGTAATGATCTTGCAGGTGCATACCGTGAAAACACAAAGAAGGGGGAGTACAAATATAGCTCCACTCATTCTTAAGCTCGAAACCAGACGGAGATGAGTTCTCAGATTTACGCGCCGGCTGGTTTACACCCGAAGAAAAAATACTTTCTACCCGTCGAAGCTACAGAGATGCATGTCCTGAGGGGATCCTCGAGAATATCAAGAAAATAAAGAATTAAAAATGTAACTGTAAGACAACAAATTGGACTGGAGGAAACAATTATAAAAGAAGTTAAACAAAACCAGCTTACATGGTACGGCCATGTTCAGAGAATGGTAGCAGAAAGATTAACTAAAATAACATTGAAGTGGATGCCGAAACAAAAAAAAGCACAAGGAAGATCGAAGAAAACTGGATGGAAAGTATACGGAAGGACATGAACGAAAGAAACCTAAGTGAAGGCCAATGGGAAGATAGGAAGCAATGGAGTCTAGGTGTCGGACAACGTAGAAAAACGTTTTGAAACCGACATATGAATGGTTGAAAATTCACTTCGTACTTTACAGTCAGCTCTCTGTAGCCTAAAAACAAATGGAATGCTTTTGTTTAGGGAATTAATGGCTGTGTGCTGTGGCAATTGTAGGAAACAAGTATATGAAGATTCTGTGGCAATATGCTGCTTAATGTTACAGTGCGTGACACATAATGTTTAATAACCATTGTGCCTTAGATAGTTAAGGGAGGCAGGCTTGGGCTGTACCACACGTTATGTGAGTGTGGTGAGTGTGGCCGTAATTAAAAGTGCGGACATGAAATTAGGTGTATTATTTGAATTAGGATAATTAATTAAGGGAATTACATATGGGTGTGTGCTGTGACATAAAATTAGTTGGAAGTAGAGTTGTGTAAAGTTACTGGTTGGAACGTAAATAATGTTTAAATCACGTAGGCTGTGGACTGTGTATTGGATTAATTACAGCAGACTAGAAAGGGCGTAGTTCATAATGTAACTTATAAAATAACCAAAAGTTTATAATACAAAATTCGTCTTCCAAAAGTCAGTCTTTAAAATCATATTTCAAATTCTATTACTCATTTCGGCTCTATTTCCGGCCATTAACAAGTATTATTTCTTGAGAAATATAATTATTTTCCACAGAACGTGTCAACATAATAATTATATCCTACTTTTTATAGAATCATTCATATTAAAAAGCCGGTGTACTTCGACTCATGTTTTACGTAAACTGAAATTGTGTAAAATAGCTTATTGAAAATATATTTTGCCAATACAAATACAAATATTTCTACCTACAATTGCATATTGTAATATTTATATACAATTGCATATTTTAATGTTTATATAAAATTGCATATTGCAATATCTATATACAATTGCATATTGTAATATTTATATACAATTGCATATTGTAATGTTTATATACAATTGCTTATTGTAATGTTTATATACAATTGCATATTGTAATGTTTATATACAATTGCATATTTTAATGTTTCTATACAATTGCATTTTGTAATATTTATATACAATTGCATAATGTAATATTTATATACAATTGCATATTGTAATATTTATATACAAATGCATATTGTAATATTTATATATAATTGCATATTGTAATATTTATATACAATTGCATATTGTAATATGTATATACAATTGCATATTTTAATATTTATATAAAATTGCATATTGTAATATTTATATACAATTGCATATTTTAATATTTATATACAATTGCATATTGTAATATTTATATACAATTGCATATTGTAATATTTATATAAAATTGAATATTGTAACTTTTATATACAACTGCGTATTGTAATATTTATATAAAATTGAATATTTTAATGTTTATATACAATTGCATATTGTAATATTTATACACAATTGCATACTGTAATTTTTATATTCAATTGCATATTGTAATATTTATATACAATTGCATATTTTAATGTTTATGTACAATTGCGTATTGTAATATTTATATACTATTGCATATTGTAATTTTTATATACTATTGCTTTTTGTAATGTTTATATAAAATTGCATATTGTAATGTTTATATACAATTGCATATTGTAATATTTATATACAATTGCATATTGTAATGTTTATATACAATTCAGTATTCCATTATCACATAACACTTTATTAAAATACAAGATATTTCACGACATTTTATTCTTGTGTTTAACTTCACATAGTTGAAAAAATTAGGGGAAAAGTTAATATAAAGCTAATGTCTGCTTAACTATAGCAGGAAAAGGTAAATACCCAGCTTTATAATTCAAGTTTATTTGTAAAGAGTGAGAGTCGATTTTAATTTTCTACTTTAATTTAAAATTGTATTTATTAACCAACATGTTTTTAAATGTAATTATTAATGTTAATGTCACTTTAATTGTAGACTGGAATTTAGGAATACGATGTGAGAAAGATAGTTGGCAGTAACATGGAGACGTTAACAGGGGGTGGAGAAAATTCCAATGAAATTTACAAAAATTAGAATTTTGTTGAATGTGAGACATTTTGGAAAAATCAAAAGTATCTACAAAAGTGTTGTCTGAAAATCTGAAGGGAGGATATTGTAACGGATTAAAGGGATAAAATTAGAAATTATTTTCAAGCTATCGAGGGTGGGGTGTCAGCTGGAATTATCTGGCTCAGTATAGAGAAATTCAGATGACACCACTGGAAAATAGGGGTGGGAGCATTTAATGGGCTTCCAAAGTTGGAACATTTGTCAATGCAGAGAAACGAGATAAGCGAAATAAGACCAGGCACATTTGAGAAGATTAGTCATCGGGAATACCTTAGCCTAGCATATAACAGAATTGAGCCCTTGGTGGTTGATGTTTTCTATGGGTTGGTTTACTTAAAAGATATTTTTGCAAGGAAACAAACTGCAATACCTCCATCCAGATACGTTCGTAGGGTTACAAAATCTACAAAGATTATTTTTATCAAAAATCTCTGGCCTTCAAATACCAACTGACCGTCAATTTATCAATTCACTCTCTTTGAAAAAACTTGGAATATCAGGCTGCAATATAGGTTCAGTGTCAGTTGAGACATTTGCAAACGTCACTGCACTGGCATGGCTTGACCTGAGCAACAATTGTCTGAGGACACTAGATATAAATATATTGAAAGTATTGCCAAAACTCTCCCACCTGAATTTGAAACGTAACGAGATAATTGAAATAACATCAGTTACATGTGAGAAAATAAGCCATCTGGAATAGCTTTTTTTAGAATATAACATGAATGAGCACTTCGAGATAGATGTATTCTGTAAGTTCTTTAAATTAAAGTATATATATTTGCAACGAAACAAACTGCAGTACCTCCATCCTGATACGTTCTTAGAGTTACCAAATCTCGAAAGATTATATTTATAAAAAAAATCTCACCTCCAATTACCAAATGACCGCCATTTCATCAATTCACTTTCCTTGAAACATCTTGAAATATCAGGCTGCAATATAAGTTCAGTGTCAGTTGAGACATTTTCAAATATCCGTGAACTGGAACAGCTTGACCTGAGCTACAATTATCTAAGGAGTGTAGATATAAATATATTAAAAGTATTACCAAAACTTTTCCACTTGGATCTAGAAAGTAACGAGATAAATAAAATAGTACCAGGCGTATTTGGGGTTAACAGTCCTCTGGAATATCTTGATTTAGACAATAACAAAATTGAGCACTTGGGAATTAATATATTCTATGGGTTGGTTAACTTAAAGTATATATATTTGCAAGGAAACAAACTTCAATACCTCCATCCGGATAAGTTCTTAGGGTTACCAAATTTCCAAAGATTATTTTTATCAGGAAACTCTGGCCCCCAATTACTAAATGACCGCCAATTCATCAACGCACTTTCCTTGAAACAACTTGATATATTAGGCTGCAATTTAAGTTCAGTGTCAGTTGAGACATTTACAAACGTCACTGCACTTGAAAGGCTTGCCCTGAGCTACAATTATCTGAGGAGTGTAGATATAAATATATTGAAAGTACTACAAAACTGTCCCGCCTGCTTCTGAGAGATAACGAGATAAGTGATATAATACCAGGCACATTAGAGATCAGCTTTCTCGAATATCTTGACTTAGGATATAACAAAATTGAGCACTTGGGAAGTGATGTAGTCAAAGCGTTGGTTAACTTGCAATATATAAATTTGAAATTTAATAAACTGCAGTACCTCCACCCAAAAACGTTCATAGGGTTACCAAACATTCAAATATTAATTTTATCACACAATTATGGCCTTCAAATACCAACTTACCCTGACTTTATAATTTCAGATTTCTTGAAAGGTCTTGTTATATCAGGCTGCAATGTACGTTCAGTGTCAGTTGAGACATTTGCAAATGTCAGTGCACTTCAATTACTTGACCTTGGCGGAGATAATCTTAAAAGTCTAGATATAAGTATATTGAAAGAACTGCCACAACAGTCCAAAATATATCTGTATGGTAACCCGCTACAGTGTGACTTTCAGTTGCAGGAAGTGTGGCGATGGTGAAAGGATTATAACATGCAGACAGGGTATAATGGCATAGGGTCGAAATATGACACACCGAAAGAAGTGAAGGGAATCTGGTGGGGATTGTTAGAGAAAGGGCAGTGCTTACAAGATAATATAGACTATTATGGAGACTACAACAATACACGCTATAGTTACACACAAATTGGGGACACGGACACGGACACAATGACGGAACTGAACACCGAAATGTTAATGTGGATAAAAGTTGCATTATTCTTTCATCATTACAAATTACCAATATCTGCATTTCTCTTTATATTTGGTACAACCAGCAATGTCATACTTATTATCATCATTATCACATGCAACAAGGACACGCGCACTTTGTATCCTCAACTTGGCTATAAGCGATATCATTTATTTAACGGGACTTTTCTCCACGGCTTTGCAAGATTCCGCCAAGTGGCTAGGCGGTGACATTATGTGTATTTTGATTTCATTTTGCTTTCGAATGTCTGTCATTCTGACAATGTACTCTATAGATGTGCTTAGCTTCCAGCGATACAGAGTAACAATGTATCCCTTTCACGTCCGTTTCTCCTCATAGCCAATATGGCGTGCTACTGGGGCTACAATTGGTGGGGTGTGGATTGTAGCTGCATTTTCGCCGTTCCTTCAGTTTGCAAATAGCATATTTGTGGTGTCTCCTTATTTTTATGTCTTACAAAATATTGTCAACATATCACTATATTTGAGCTCTTAGTGTCTTGTGTACTTCCTCTGTGTGTGATCGATTTCCTTTACATCATGATGCCCTGCCATCTTTTGAAAAGCCGTAATTCTTTATCTGAGGAAACACAAAATGCTCGATTGAACACACGCAAAATACTGCAAAAGTTGTGTTGGGACTTATTGTTGTTCTCCTGTTCAGCTATGTGCCTTCAAAACGTATTTGATTTTCAGCATAAATTTCGAGAATTCCATTAGTAAAAATGAAGAAAGAATTGTGTGGGATTGTTTATTTATCAGCGATCAAACCTAGTCTAGATATAATGCTTTCTATTAATTCTTGTCTCAATCCTGTAGCATTGTTCTGTACCAGTCTTGCTTTTAGAAGGCATTTCAAACGCTACTTAACCTGTTGTTGCAAAACAAAATCCCCTCCTACTGATTTCGAACT
>Ga0268261_10004604_pt1 | contig 10350 bp, 3 predicted proteins | sample TergutNc150P1_FD_190353 | JGI IMG/M metagenome (GOLD analysis project Ga0268261, IMG submission 190353) | Nasutitermes corniger P1 segment gut microbial community from laboratory colony in Florida, USA - Nc150 P1 (SPAdes) (version 2) | ecosystem: Host-associated > Arthropoda: Insects > Digestive...
ATATATATATATATATATATATATATATATATATATATATATATGACATTAGTCGCCTAAGGGTTAAATATTTGTTGCCATTTGTGTTTGACAAATAACTAACTAACCAACCAACTAACTAATCAACAATTCTGACTAACAACATCCACAGAACACAGCTGCTCGTTAGAAACCAGTAACTTTTGTATACACGGTCAAGAAATTGTCCGCATTTTATGAACTCGAATGTTTGTTATCCCGTTAACAAGAGCCCGTCACGATACCAGACGAATCCATTTTTCACCCTCCAATTCTATTGATTAAAGATTCATTTTAATATTATCCTCCTATGTACGCGTACATCTTTGAAGTGACTCCTGTCATATTTTCCTGTCAACATTTTTATGTAACCTACTGTCGTTTCCATGCGTGCTACAACCCCCGACGATAACCACCACCTCAATTTAAGTCAACCTGATGATATTTTACGGCGAGGACCAATGATGAAACTCATTATTATGCATTTTCTCCAGCCCGCTCTACCTTTCTCTTCCTTAGTTCCGAATAATCTCCTCAACACACCTCTCTCAAGTTACTGGAGACAAATATCTCTCTCCTATTATGTCAGTAGTTCCTGTGGATTTTAATCTACACCCCATATCATCTTACAGTTTTATACAAAGTAAATAGGTGATTTACGGTAAACGGTTGCCAGATATGAGAAATGGGTATAAAGGTTTGAACAGAAAACCTGAAGGGAAGAGACGGCTTGAGATAGCTACACTGTATAGGAAAGGGCATTGAACTGAAACGTAATGAAGTAGGATAGGAAGATGTGGAGCGGATTGAACTTGGGGTCCTGTGGCGGATTCTTGAGAAAAGGGTAATGAAACTTCGGAATGCATAGCGCAATGGGAATTTGTTTTCCTCGTCAGCGATAAAAGAGCTTCTTCAGGAGGACAGTAGTCCGTGGAGTGCATTACAAATAAGAATTGTGCTAGTACATTGTTGTTTTACGTGATTTTTGTTCTCATGCTTCTGGCTTGCTGCGTTCACATTACAAGTTGACCTCTAAGGAACGTAACACGAATTTTGTATACCCAAGAAACCTACTGGCTATAAATCGGCGTAAATTTAGATTATAGTTGAGCGACATGTCCTTGTCGTATGAGATTTGGGATTTTAACGATCCTCTGATGTAAAATAAAGATATTTTGGAATGTGACGCTCTGTATTTTGGTATCCTAAATGTCTTCTTTTGCCGGTTCCAGTGGTCGCGCGATCTAAAACGTAGGTCTGCGGCCGCTCGCCTGCTGAGATTGTGGGTTCAAATCCCACCGGGGGCATGGGTATTTGTTGTGTGTGTTTTGTGTTGTCAGGTAGAGGTCTCTGCGACGAGCTGATCACCCGTCCAGAGGGGTCCTACCGACTGTGGTGCGTCGTTGTGTGTGATCTAGAAACCTCGTGAATGAGGAGGCCCTGGCCCATTGGGGGGCTTTCGCGCCAAAAGGGGGGGGGTAGTGTTTGTTTCGAAGGAATTTGGTGTCTCTATTGGCAGAGTGTAAAAGTTGGCCAAGTGGGTAAGAGTGTTAGAGAAGGTACGGGGGGGCGATCGGAACAGTTGGTATGATCGGATCACGAGAATAACGGTCAGGGTACAGTGGACTGCTTTGTTAATGTGAGAATGGAAGGTCACTCCTGTACCCTGAGGATAGAAGCAGTAAGCTCTTCGGAAAGTTTGGTACATATATAGCAAACGGCGTTGCATGCCAGACTGAGGTAATTTTAACACTGACTAACGTCAGAGTGTGAAATGGTTGCTTATAATAATTCGGTTTGTTTGTGCTTTAATATTGCTGTTTCAGGAGTGGGGATAACAGTGAATGGCAAGCTTAAAGCGAAACCCGCTCGTAGTATCTGCAAAATGCATGCAACATGTATGTTAACTATTTGTAATATACAGGGTGTTTCTTTTATCGCGGGTCTGCTCGCCGCAGAGCGCGCCGCATCATTACTGCATAATGACCGATGATACCATCCGCTTTGCAGTGCTGAGCCCTGTTGAGTACCGCCTTAAAATATTTTGCGTCATCCGCAGTTACGTAGAAATATGATTATAAATGGCGAAGATCTTAGTAGAACCTGTGGTAGCCTGTTGTGGGTAACTAAACTGGCATGTTATGGGAAAAGGGAAGAAAACATTACCGTTCTTATGTGGAGCTGCTTAATGTTGCTGTGTTTGGGGTGTTTTGACGTGGAACAGAAGCTATTACACCGTGCTACATTGCTTAAGGCGTGGGTACGTCGTCAGAGTCGAAACTGCTGTATGAGGACAGTGTGTTTGGCGTGCTGTCATATTAGACCGAACGCTCAGTTTTGTTGCGTTTAAGAATACTGGACATCCCTGACGATAATTCCGCGTAATCTGCTGGATAATGAAATGCGAAAGTAATCATGTCGAAAAAGGTACAATATGAAAGAAAAAATGTATTACAAATTATTAATTATCTAAGCCACATTGCCGTTTTTGTGTGTCTTCACTTTTCGATACCAGAGAAGCAAGTCACCTTTCTTAACATGGGCCTTAGAAACAAGATGTAAATGAAAATTGAATGGAGGTTTTTAGGGCGGGGTCGCTGTTGCTGCTTCAGAACTTAAACAGTAATTATAAGATGTTAATATGCAAGCGACGAAACCACGTCTATCCATCAGCAACACTTGGGCTTGTCTTCTATTTACCTAGCTTCCATCAAGTCCTTGTAGACTATTACCACATCATTTGCCAAACTCGTAGCACTTCAAGTATGCCGCTCCTCTACCGTCTTGTATGTATAATTTTGAAGATTGCATTTATTACCTCCATAATATATTGCATCGGTTATTTAGCGCCTTGAAGTTAGACCTATCTAACAGTTGACAATGTTTTCCAGTATACAGAAAATTTCATTCTTTGAATATTTCCATGCTTCGCCCGCTCGTCCTTGCGATAAGAGATGAGGATGAATACGGATCTTTGGAGAAATGATTTTGATGGGGAAAAACCGAAATGCTCGGAGAATGAACCTGTTCTATTGCTACTTCGTCCACCACAAATCTCACATGCACTGGCCCTGGATCGAGTCCAGACAGGACTTCAACGTGAGAGGCCGCCAACTAACAGCTGTGTGGAGTAAACGTTTAGTGTAAGTAATACAGAGAATGTTGGTTTCTACTTTATGGAGAACGATTGCTGGCGGTTTTATAGGGACGCAAGTATACGTTATCTCCCTACTTGATCTACAGGTTCCGTACCCTAAGGAAGTGAATTACCTACTTTTCCGATTTCATATAATATTTATTACGGAATGACTATATGGGCATTGATTTAGAAGGGCTACGAAAAACCACGGAAAACGTCAGAAAAGATAGTCTTAGTTTAGTTCGGGATTCGACACCAGCATTTTTTACATGGAAAGTACAGTGGCTAAACATTCCGCCGCGACGTTTGTTGTTGTTGTTGTTGTTGTTGTTGTTGTTATTATTATTATTATTATTATTATTATTATTATTATTATTATTATTATTAGTTTATTCCGTTAGTTGTCTATAATTGCGGTAGTCTAACTCTGTAATATCAACCACGTGGGAAACGAAGCGAAGGTCGACCCCTGGAATGACTTCAAGACTGTTAATGGAACGGAACAGGTCGTGAGGCCTACAACCCTGCAAGCTATATGATGATGATGATGATGGTGGTATATAATTTGTTTCAACGGTAGTCAGGGTAGCTTGATTGGAAAAGTGACTGGGCTGCGGGCTGGACGACTAGAGGAATCATAGTCCGATTTCCGTAAGTGAAAAAAAAAATCTTTCTCCAGGGCGTTCAGATCTGCTCTGGAACCCATACGTAGGATTCTTCCATGGTAATAAGGCGGTCGAAGCTTCACACCCATCTAGTGACGAGGAGCCATACCACCACTGTCCCATTTGGTTGAATGACATTTACAGGCATATCGTCACCTTTTGGCCTTTGTTTTACAACGGTGCTAGTATCTCACACCATAGAGCGTTGAATAGTGTTATATTAGCGAATAATGAAATGAATTTCAAAGGTAGAGATTATAGTATAATTCGTGGGAGGGTCTACTGTCCAGTAATTTGCCTGGAGGGACTGAGGAAAACTACAAATAATCTGAAGTAGGCTGGTCGGTTTCTGTTGTCACATTCGAAACGAAAAAACCCCCAAATCAAGTGAAGAGCGTTATCGCTTGGAAAAAAAATTCTTGGGCCCGGAGCTGCTTGAATACTGGAAATGCCCAGACTCTTTGTGTTTGTAGCCATACATTACGTGCTTACACAGTAAAATCCACTCGATGTGTCAGTTCTTCAGGTTTGGGCAAGTTTACGATTAACTCACATAGCTGTTATTCGATAAATAGTGCTATATCTAGTGAATAGTTTATGTATTTATGACCCAGAGGATGAATATAGGATCTAATACGCATTAATTTTATATGACTCTTGAAATACATGTATGCCTGTGTAAAACAAGATAGACCGTGCAGACGACGTATAACATAGGCCCTGACGTTGTGGCGCGTTTGCGTAATTATTATTGCAGTGGAAACGCAACAATGTCTTCTGCGTATGTTGTTCAGCTACATATGCGTGTCAACAATATAAAAATACTGGGTGTCGTACAACGCTTTTGTGGCGAATTTATGTCGCCGACTACAGTAACACGTAATTAGGCCTTATGTAAATTCCCGATATTTCTGTCCAACTGTAGCCAAATTTGAAGCCCTTCGACAGGTTTTCAGGACGTCTCCAGTATCAGAGTTCACGCCCAGTAGGATCCGCGCTCATACATGCGTAGACGGACGGACAGACATGACGAGGCTAATAGGCGCTTTTAGCAACTATGCTAAAGCGGGTAATGTTTTGCTGCCCGCCATACTTGTACTGCTGTATTCATGTCTGTCATCAAAGCGCTCGGCATTGTTGCCCCGTACATAATGGTCAGTATCGTTACACGAAGGCGTGGGCCAAAGGGACTGCAAAAGCATAGCTCAAATATTTCTTAACCATAGACTCCAGGAAGAAGGTAGTCTGGTTCCAAGTCTGGCCACTTTGTCTCCAGAGAAGGAGAAAAACTTTTCCCTCGTCAGGCATCTACCACCTACGTGGTATACTGTGGTCCTTCAGTTTCAGTCCTTTTCACCTCACCGACTTAGCTACGACGGCTGCATAGCCATTATGTAATGTTAAGATCGATGAAAACATGTCTGGTGAGGTTTTTGAAGGGTAATGCATACCCGACTTAACCGCCGGAGCCGAAAAGCAGTATCAAGATCATGGCTGCGTAGAGAAGACTTTCTGTCGGCCAATAGATACCGCCACTTTGCTCTCCTTTACGAGGTATCTGTATGGTAGTTGTACACTAAATGAAAAGGAGAGGAGGGAACGTGCGCTGTAATTTATATACGCGTGTTTTCCAAATGCATCATTGTGATTATGGTTTAGCATACTTAATTTATTGCAGACACATATAGGCCCCCGCTCACAGAACTGATTACACTACATGCACCACAGTGAATATAGCGAGATATGAATATTCTTTATAGGCGTGTTTCTTTAAGTATTCTCCAAAGCGAAAAATATACCAATAAAATCTGTAGACACTAATGAGGTCTGTTGCTTGTTCTGGTAACAAGTTTTCGTAGGACAGACTCTTCGCGAAGAACTCTATGGATTTCCATTTGCACTTTCTGTGAAGCAGCCTCGCATTTGTATCGGACCAGTTGAAACAAAATTAAATTTTCCCAATTTGATCAGACTTTCTGCAACAGATGTCAAGATGAAATACTCAGCAAACGACCATCCTACGTCTATTTACGTCTTGCAAAATTTCGGGGGGAACTTTGCGTATAGTGGAGCACATGCTGAGCAATTTGTGACTGAAACTGAAGTCAAACTTTCGCGTTCAAGAACCAATTATTCCTAACTTCTAAACAAAGTGGTGATTTTTTAATTGAGCCTTCTTGTATAACTGAATGTCGTATATTTGTTAAATAACTGATAGGGACATTTCTGCTTTCTTATCACGTTCTCTCCGCCTTCGAAGTGAAATCTCTTTTGAATCCTGCCGTTTCGGAACAATCGCAATGAAAGCAATTTTTATTTACTTTTTTGTTTGCATGTTTTTTTGTTACATTTTCTTGGCAGCTTCTCGTTACTCCTTGCGATGTGACAACTGTGCTTCACAGCATTTTTGATCTTCCTAGAAAGTTACTGGTAAAGAAGTTTGTAAATATACAGCTATCCCATGCAGACTCGCACAGGCCCTAGGGGTTACAGTAGGTTGACGCTCCCAGGATTTGTAGACAATCGGCACTTGAAGGTGGCAAGATTGTCAGCCTTACGCACCGGCCACATTTACCCACTCCCCCTTCCAGGAGATATACCTGGTACTCATTTCTGTTAGAGGCTGAGTCGACCCCAGGGCCAGAGCGCGGCCGGTGGGATAAGTCGACGGAAAGTCGAATGACACAATCTGGAATCGAAAAAAGAATCCTTATAGATTTAATTTATAAATTTATGTTTTTTATACTCTGACTGCCAGATAATAAATAGTTAACTACCCTGACGCGCTGCATCTTTTTGTGTTTACAGCACGACATCATCGGTTACATGAAAATGATGATATAATACTGAAAAGCATCGAGTGTCCTTCGACTAAATAATGTGTAGGCTGACACTCCAAACAGAACTCATGGTACTTACTTCCTATAAGGGTAATTTGTGGTAATAAAGTACTTCAATATTTCAAACTAATTTACAGTTATACCAACAGATGTCGAGAATTGTACATTCCATAATTTTGTTTCCCGTGTAACTGGCCATTATGTTTTGTGGCCTTGAATTGAGCATGTGGGCATTATATCAGCCACTAAGTCGTAATGTGTTTCAGCACCTAGGTGAATTTTAGATGCTGATTAGTCGACAACACTGTGGGATGAGTGTAGTATTATGTCTGTGTACAGGCGGCCATAATTTTTGTGGTCCCTGTAAATACATAATTAAATGTTCTGCAATAATTCGCTCTAAATTATTGGTCCCATTTAGTCGTTGAAGCATGCTTATTGCCTGACGTGAAAGGTGTCTTTTCGGGTAATACCGCCACTTGAATTTGGGCACATAAGGCCTGACAGACGTTTTAAATTTTCGACGAAAACGTCTCTTAAAATTCAGTTTTGCTTATATTGTGAAAATAACGAAGTGGGTAATATTTCTCTCGCTCTCTCTCTCTCTCTCTCTCTCTCTCTCTCTCTCTGTCAAACAGAAAGTATAAAGCAGAAAATGTCTGTAGCCAAGAATCGTGTAAAAGAGTCTGTAACTACGTGCCTCAGAGGCACGGATGCTTGCTGCCACCCCCTAAAAACGCTGTATGAGGTCTAAAGTGTACTGGAATCTCTCCACACAAACTAGGTATCACCTGAGGAGCAGTATTTTATTCAAGCTGTATCTCAAATAGGCCAGTAGATGACAGGCCATCCACTCCAGTCCAGACTAAACAACAGCAATGTAAGGACACCAGTCTGGTTTTCCTCTCCAGTCCATTCAAGAACACTTAATAATTCAGATTAATGCAATTCAATATGTATTTATCAACGTGCAGGCTTAACAGCACAAGTGCCAATTGTAAAGCCAACACAAAAACACAAATACAACAGAAAACAGCACAAAACCACAAAAATAAAAGATATTATAATAATAATAATAATAATAATAATAATAATAATAATAATAATAATAATAATAATCACAGCATATTTCTGAAGTTCTTCAAACGTCCAAAGGAGAAATTACGCACATATTCTTACATTTATGCAAGTGAAATCTGCACTTTTTACTCGATTTTATTTCCCACGTGTATGTACAAGTAAATCGTTCCAAGTGTTCTAAACGACAAAGAATCCCACATCATAAAGTAAAAAATCCAGGGTTAACAGGAAAAAAGTAACATGCCTTGTGGTGACCGCGAGATGTAGTGTTGTGCTAGAAACAGCAAGGGTGACTTCAATTCAGTTCGTTGTGTGTAAAGGCTGTTACCGTCAGAAGTGCAACAACGTAGTGTCCATAAGTGTTGATGGGTTTCTCTGAGTGAGAAGAGCGTGTAATTCCGCTCTTTAAACGTTTCTGAATATTCCTACGGCCATAATATACTGGAACGTCAAATACATTTTTATTAATTCAAATTAAACTCCGTGCAGTTTATTTCTTTAGTTGGTGGGACCACCTTCATTTTTGTGTTGCAAACTCGAAGACCAAGTTCTTACAATATATTTTGAATTTAAAACGTACGGCGTATACTGTATTCAAACAGTTGTATTCTGTTTTGAAGTGTTCTAAAGTTTAGTACTTGTTCGCAAAACATGCCTGGCCTTATTTTTTCTGCTGTCTGAGAATTACGCCATGTGCACCCTATACGGGTGATGATGATGATGATAATAATAATAATAATAATATACGATGATATTACTGCTAACGCCAGGTTTTGCAGCACCTTTCCAGCAAAATTGTCGCCATTGGTATTAAAATTTGGTACAGCGACTCCCAACAGGTTGGACAGGCTGGGGATCGAATCCCGTTGGTGGCGACGTTTTTCCCACCTGTCCAAATCGGCGCTGGGGCCAACCCAGCCTCCTGTACAATGGAAGCCGGGTCTCCTCGGGGGTAAAGCGGTTGGAGTGTAGAGTTGACCATCTCTTTAGCCTAACACCGAAGTTAAAGAATGAGTATAGCTATACCTCTATTCCCCTTCTGAGCCTTCGTGGCTTGTTCTAGGGTGAAGTTTATCTTTACCTTTAATGTAAAAAGAAATGTCGGCAAAATACGGATCTTCATTAAGATTAAAACGTTTGGTTCCGCTGTGCTTGGGAGGGGTAACTTCATTGGAGAACACATATAGCTTTAAATCACTGAGACATTTCCATGCCATAATATCAGTTATGAAAATATTTTGATATTTTGGTTTATTTTGAATATTAGTTATCAAAATTACTCTACAGCTTTGAGATGAGTCATCCCCGTTGTGTTTATTTAATACAAAATCATAAAATATATTAATTAGTCAGAACACAACTGTATTGACAAAAGTGGTACATGGTATGTTTCGGCCTCTATCTGATGACGGCCAATGTAGAGGCCGAAATTTGTAGTTGATACTGTAGATACTCCATGTACCACTTTTATTAATACAGTTGTGTTCTGACTAATTAATACATTTTATGATTTTGTATTACTCTACAGATTACATGGACCCATAACCTAAAATAGAGTTTGCATTAATATCTAATTGTTTTATTTGGAATACTCTTAATGTACTTTGATTTTTTTTACGAGACTGAATATAAGACAAATTCTGATTCCAAGAACTGTGATGTCTGTAGGAAGGCGTGCGTCTCAAATGAGTACAAAAAAAAATTCAAAGAATGCGTTTGGAAAATTTGTTTGCTCCTTTTTGAACATAACCTCTTTCCTTTCTTTACTGGAAAGATTTCCAACATTCGAAGCGCTGACACGTATTTCTTATCATCATCGTTCCTTTACGTTGGTCATTTCTGTTCGATAGCCGAGTTTGATTCGGAGTCACGAACGGTCATTTGGTATCCAGTTCGTGCGTCTTGCTAAGAAGCAAATCCCATGTCTCCAATTCTGAAAAGGAAGGTCTACATGTAATAATAAAACAGAAAATTGAACGCTTTGTTCAAGTTTGATTCGATATGTCCTTCTGGCGCACTGCTTGAAATTCCTGAAAACATTTCCGGGTCGGCTCCAATGACAAGAGTAAGAGCAACCACATGCATACGCATGCGCATGCCGACACAGCCTGGACAAGAAATGAGACAGAAATGACCCAAAGAAAAAAGGAGGAACTGAGAAAGCCGAATCGAAATTTTTCTTTACAGCTTTGTACAAGACCAGTAAAGGGACGATACAAGACGGCAAGTGAGTGGCGGTTTGTCGCTCACTGAAAGACAAAATAGCAAGATTGTGAATTTGAAAGACTAAAAATAAGTGTCCTTCTTGATGCAACGTGAGGTAGGTGCGGACACTGAACTTAAGGTTGTAACAGAAAGCTGTTTTCGTGACCACAGCCGTAAGAACCTCACAGCGGTGTCGCTGAAGATTTGGTTATTCTTGGATATTAACCCTTTAAATCCCGAATTAAATCCCATCTGCTATTTGCTGGCAATATTAGGAGCTCACCATTTTCTCCACGTTAGCAGGATAAGGGTTAAATCATTAACCCTTAGGCTACTAATGTCACATATATATATGGAGCACCCATTCTTGATGTTTCTAGATCACACACAACGACGCAGCACA
>Ga0268261_10004605_pt1 | contig 10350 bp, 11 predicted proteins | sample TergutNc150P1_FD_190353 | JGI IMG/M metagenome (GOLD analysis project Ga0268261, IMG submission 190353) | Nasutitermes corniger P1 segment gut microbial community from laboratory colony in Florida, USA - Nc150 P1 (SPAdes) (version 2) | ecosystem: Host-associated > Arthropoda: Insects >...
CCGGTCGCGTAGCGTGGCTCCGGTCCGCATCGGGCGGATCGAACTTACAAGGAGTAATGAGTATGGCTGCCGTTGAGACCGGTACCGTGAAGTGGTTTGACGATAAAAAGGGCAGCGGTTATATCGTGCCGGATGAGGGCGGTCAGGACTGGTATGTGAACTTCCGTAGCATCCAAACTGCCAACCCCAAGGATTTCAAAACCTTGGCGCAGGGGCAAAAGGTAGAATTCGAGCGGACCGATGCCAACGAGCGGCACATTGCGGATAGGTTGGAAGCCAAGAACGTTCGCGCCTTGTAAAAAGCTGTTTGCTGAGCGATCAGCGGCTCATGCTCGGCCTTGTGGTCAATCCAGTAAACTGCTTTTACTTCGTATTAAACGCCAAAGTGCGCACGGGATAGCGCACATCGCGCCAACGGCTGCATTGGCGATTAGCCAACCGTGTTTCCACGTAAGCATTTACCAGTTATCCTAAAGTCATGGCAGATGTAGTCCGGGTTGGCATCGTAGAAGATGAAGCGCTGATGCGCGGGATGCTGGTTGACACCCTTTCCCAGGTTGATGGGATCGAGGTTGTCCATTCGGTGCCCGGTGCCACCGAGGCCAAGTTGGTGCTCACGCCGGGTTCGGTGGACATCGCTTTGCTGGACGTGAATCTGTCCGACGGGAACGGCGTGGCGCTGGGTGTCCAGTTGCAGCGTTTCGACCCCAACCTGGCTATCATGCTGCTCAGCTCCGAAGATGTGATGGGCCTATTCGCCACTGTGCAGAATGAAGCCCCCAAGCCCTGGAGCTACCTGTCCAAACGCTCATCGTTTGCCCGTGATGTTTTAGTCCGGGCTGTTACGGCAACCGCTGCTGGTCAAGTAGTTTTGGACCCCTATCTGGTGCAACGCTCCGAGCCGCGGGCCGGGTCTGCCATCGCCGAGCTAACTCCCGCCCAATTTGGGGTGCTGCGCCTAATTGCGGAGGGCCTCTCCAACGAAGCGGCCGCCGAGCGCTTGGGCATCAACACTCGTTCCGTGGAGTCGCACCTGAAATCCATTTACCAACGCCTGGGCATAGATGGCGACGGCACAAACCGCCGGGTCGCCGCGGTGCTGGCGTTCCTGGAGCAAACGGGGCGCACATGGAGAAACTAGCTACGGCTGCATCGTCGCTTAACTCCCACGCCCTCACCGAACTAGACGGTGGGGGCGCACTGCCAGCATGGGAAATTCCATCGTGGCAGATGCCGCTGCCGGACAACGCCCAAAATCAAACGGCGCGGCAATACACCAAGCCGAAGACTCGGCCCGTGCCGCAGGTATCGTCCATCGAAATTCAGGCCGCACCTTCGTCGGCCACCACCACGCCGGCCACCACCACGCCGGCCACCACTACGCCGGCCACCACTACGCCGATCACCCTCAGCACCGACGGTGAACCAGAGCTGCGTGACCCCACGCGGTTTGGCATCGCCTTGTCGGTGATCAACGTGGGGCTGTACTCCGTGATGGCGCTCGCACAATGGATGGGATGGGGCGGCTTCTATGCCGCATCGGGCACCCCTGGTCGCCTGCTCAGCGATGCCTTTGCCGTCATGGCCATTAACTTCACCTTCGGTTTGCTAGTAATCGTCGGCGTGTTTGTGCTCAAACCGATGCACTTTCGCGCCCGCGTGCGCTACCCGTTGATCGCGCTGGTGGCACTAGTGGCCGCCGCACCTCGCGTTTTGGCGATGATGGCGATTTACACCACGCCATCTGGTTCAACCTTTTTGCTGGCTGAGTGGATGTCCGGCTGGGTGGCTGGCACCATCGCGGTGACCACCGGCGTGCTAACCGCTGGGCTGGTGGGCCGGGCGCGCCGAGAACATGCCCGTTGGACCAATGAGCACGAAAAAGCTCGGCAAGCTTCGGATGAATTGCACACCGAAGAGATGCGGGTGCGCCGGATGGTCGCCGACCAACTACATGGCCGTTTGCAGTATCGCCTAGTGACCATTGCAGCCGGATTGGATGCCGACGCGGTCAAGTTTGGCAGCGCGGGCAGTGCCGAAGTTGCCGAAGTGTTGAGCGCTTACGCCAACCAGCTAGATCAGGTGCGCGAGCAAGAAGTACGTGCCCTATCCCACGCGGTTTACCCCGCTGGCATCGAACTTGGCGCCGTTACGGCAATCAAGGCGATGGTGCATCGTTTGCCCCCGCAAATCGCCGCTTCGCTAACTACCGGCCCCAATTTGACCAAGGCCATAGAGGCTGGCACTACCGTGATGCCCCTGGCTGAGCGCCTGATCGCCGTGTTCACCATTGAAGAAGCCATCACTAACGCCTTGAAGCATGGGCATGCCACCAGCCTCGCGATCGACTTAGAATTCCGGGCACTGGACGATGCCGGCGCGATGGTGCTGGAAGGTAAAGTGGACGATGATGGCCGCGGGCTACCTGCCGGCGCTAAGGCGGCGGACGATGATTCCGCGCACACCGGGTTAGGGCGTCACGGGGAGCGGCTAACCAGCCGGGGCGGACATTTGACCCTGAGCAACCGGCTTGGCGGCGGCACCCGCCTCGAATTTTCCCTCCCTTTCACGTCACATCTGACCCTGGCTGAGCTAGACCAGCTCTCCGCCTAAGCTATTATTCCATTTATGCACAACGAAACTAATTGTGCCGACACAGAAACAGACACCGCACACCTAACAATCGATTTTCCTGAACCAATATTTTCAGCGGCGGATCGTTTGGCTATCCGTGAGGCTGCTGAAGCGCGCCGTCGGGCCGCAATGAGAAAAGAAGCTATTGCTCTGCGTAATGATCCCGATGATCATGCATCCGCGTTGGAATTAACCGCAGAAATGGCGGAGTTAAGTGTTTGGTGAGGATATAAACCTTGCTGGGACTTGCTATTAGCAATCCGTGAGTAGAACGGGTACTCTTTGATGCCCGGCTTTAAACGGGCGGGGTGCCAGGAACGGCATCTGCGAACGACACTTGACTTTAGGTAAATGGTTTACCCATTAAAGTTAACTAAGTCGTTACCCAACGCAGGGCGCAAACAAATAATGCGGCCTTACCCACGCCAATGGAGGCAATCATGGCAGCAAACCTGAATGTAACTTATGCAGAAATGCGCGATGCCGCTAGCTATCTGCAATCTGGCCAGTCTGAACTCGAAGCAACCCTGAGCCGCCTAGAAGCTCATATCCAAGGTTTGGTAGCTGGTGGCTTCGTGACCGACCAAGCTTCTGGTGCTTTCAACGAGACCTACTACAACTTCACCCGCGCTGCGAAAGAGTGCGTTGCTAACCTGTACGGTTTGTCCAACTTCTTGACCTCGGCCGCCGAGACTATGGAGTACACCGACTCCTCGCTGGCTTCTGCAATCCGCGGTCAGTAGTTTATTCGCTGTTAGCCACCGGCGCCCTCCGTTAATCCGCTTGGCGCCGGTGGCGATTAGCGCCCAGCAACCGTTAGAGCTGAATCCGAAAGGCCCGTCGCATGTCCAACGCAGTACTGCGTGTCGATACTGACGCTCTTGAGAACGCCGGCCGTAACATGCGGGCCGTTCATGACGCTTTTGTAAATGCAGGCGACGATGCAGATGCGGTTCGCTCCACTATCCCTCACTCGGGCTTGCAAGGTGCGATCACTGAGTTCGCGCAAAACTGGCAGCATCATCGGCGGCGGCTGGTTAAGCGGATGGACGACGTCGCTCAGAGCGCTGAAGCTACCGCGCGGGAATTCAAGTCCCAAGACCGCGCACTCGCTCGCGCATTAGGACAGCCCCAAGCTAGCGGCGGCTCTGCGGGTCAACACCGCCAAACTGCGGTTTAGCAAGCTAAGAATTACCGAGAAGGTTTGAGAATATGTGGGATTTCATAGATTTTTTTGCAGGTCCGGTATTTAATTTTATAGCTTTGCTATGGTTATTTCTAGCTATTGCGTTGACCGTATTAGTACTCTTTCAGAAACGCCGAATTCGGAATCCGAAGCCCGACGCATTCTGTGAGAATTGCAAGACAATAGCGGAATTTAAAACAGAAGGCTCCGGATGGAAACCTACGCGATTTGAACGCCGACACGGGGTCGAGTGTGTTACTCCAGGAGAGTTGCTGGTGGAGGGGCCATTGGAGGAGCTTCATACCCTCGGCCGGAGGGAACCGAAATGAGTAGCTTGAATTGGCACCCTCTTAATTTCAGAGGTGACGACTTTGTGCCCGTTTCTCGCGGCCCGATAGATGCTGCGGCAGATAATTATGAGTCAGTGGCAAATAAAATTCAGAGCATCTCTGAGGATGTAAATCGGGTTTCTCAACTCCAGGGCAATTCAGAGGCCGTTGACGAGTTAATCAGCGATGCGCGCGATGTTTCGGCAATTGTTGCCCAGGCGCAAAACCGCTACCGTCAAGCCGCTGGAGCCCTCAGAACATATGCAGGTGAACTCCAGGCCGCCCAAACTCAAGCAGTAAATGCCTTTCAAACCGCACACGCAGCTCAGGGGATGTTGGAGACTGCCCAGCAGGGAGTATCTGATTCTTGGGGAGATTTGCGGCGTATCGAAAACGAGCGCGATGCCGCGCTGATGTCGCGTGATCCAGCGGATGCGGCAAATTTACCTGGCCTTAACAACGCCCTCGGCATCGCCCGGTCCCGACACAATAGTTTTTCAAATGCGGTGACACGGCATACCGAAACTATTGCCCAAGCTCAACGTGACCTAAACCAGGCAATTGACAATCACCGCGATGCTGGCACACGGGCGCGGGACACCATTCGCAGAGCCATCAATGACAATCTGCCAAATCGCTGGGACCGATTCTGGGGCGGCATCCGTGAATTTAGCGATGTGCTGAAAGCAATTGGAAGAGTTCTAGCCGTTATTGCTACCGCAATTTTGCTAGTCGTTATTGCGATAGCAGTGATAAAACTGTTCCCGATAGTGGCGGGTGCCATTGCTGCTGCCAAAATAGTTGGGGCAAAAGCCGCAGTTGCTGGCGCTGTTTCAAAAATCGTGAGTGGAATAGCGAGCGTCAAAACATCGAAAGGGTTTATTGCCGGTGCGGTTAAACTGGCCGGAAATCTAACCAAAGTAAACACGATCTCAATAAACGGAGCGCAACTTGCGTTTTCACTAGGTCGCGCCGTTGGTGGCGATAAGACCTGGCGTGAGGTTTCTGGACCGGCGGCGAAGTTCGCGATTGGCCTTCTTTTCCTCCGTGGCTCCAACATTGTGAAGAATGCGATAATTCCACCTAAGAAACCAGGTGCGGTTGGCCAGGCTGCTGCCGATGCAGTTGGCGCTGCAGCCAATAAGCCCTCCTTGGAGCAAAATGCGGCTTACTTTGTCTGGGATAACTTTGGCGGATGGATATATGGACCTGCGAAAGAAGCGACTACAGACGTTACCGAGAGTGGTTTACAGATGCTGTTCGACCTGCCACAGACGTTGCCGCCCCGGCCCGTCTCGCCAAATAACTTCGAGCCATTCAGCCCGGAGGCATTTGCCCGTGCATACAGTCCATTGAACCCGGCCAATTCGGGAGCAGATGATCTTTCCAACTCCCTAAGTTTTTTCGGGCCAGGCACAAACCATATCAATCTCAGCGTCACGACTATCGGTTCCGCCATCGTGCCAAACAGCATGAGCGGCTCCGTTAGCAATGATGGGCTAGAACCGGGCCAATGTCGAGTGGTAATTCAAAGCAGGGTACCGGCGTGGTAGATGAGGCGCAGCAGCCGGGCCTGCCACCCGCCGCAAACGAAACCGCTGAAACCGCAGCAGATAGTCGCGGTCCGGAGGCGCTGATAGTGGTGCCGGAGGATTGGTGGGTGATTCCGCTGCCCGATGCCGACCACCGCAAGCGTTCCATCAAGAAGTTTGTTGAGCTGCACTTAGGCCGCGCGGACATGGATGCTCAGATGCGCGCTGAACTACGCGATACACTGCTTGATGCCGCAACTGCAGCAGCGGAGCAAGGTGGGCGGCTAATTGCTTTCCCGGTACCAGCGCACGGAGACGAATACCCGTTCGTAGCGCAACTTACAGTGTTCCGGGAAAACTTAGAGCTAGATACAGTACGTATCCGCCTCCAAATGGAACGCGCAGATGCCTCAATCGCACCCAGCGAGTACGGCCCAATAATGCGCGAAGTACACCAACAAGCGGGACCCGAACTTTGGGGTGCGGAACAAGTTGAACAATTATTTGCCAATTACTGGTTAGACCCTAAAGATGGCTACGGTCTGTACCATGCCGCATTTAGCAGCCCCCATTTGGAACTAAAAGACCAACTACTTGAGCTCTTTGATGAGATTGCTACGTCCGTTATGGTGTATCGACCAGAACTTTCACCCGAAGATATGGCTGTCATTGAAACCGAGCTAACTTCTATCGCGAATGAAAGCGATCAGTTAGCGGAATTTACCGAGTAATGCCGCAGCAACTACCCTCGGCTCCGCCAGTATTGAGTGGCATGACTTTACCAGAATCCGCTGGGCTCGGGCGGGTTCGCGCAACCCGCGAATTCAAACATACGCTTTGAGAGGTTCTACCTATGGCAAATATACTAGTACTAATTCTCATCGTACTTGCGGTCGCATTCGGTGTCGCTATCAACATTTGGGCTGCACAACGCCTCCGCTATGACAAAAGCCGAAGGGAATTTGACCCCACATACGACGAAATATATAACCAATACTCACCCAATGTATTCCGTTACTGGTCTCGGTATCTAGCTTGGGGAGAAATTAACGGTCCCACTTGGGTTCGGATACTCAGCCGAGTTTACCTATTATTGGGGGCTGCCGGTATCGCGATCGCAGCCTTCCTATACCACGGCAACATCATGTGGATAGTTGGTGGTGCCGTCGTAATTGGTTTAATGGGTCTATGGAAGGTGTTTTCGACACGTAATACTGCGGGACCGAAAACCTCCAAACCGATCAAAGCAAATCCATATTGCAACGATTGTGATCCAACGCCAGAGTTCGGGCCAAATAAGACGATATTTTTGTCCCACCAATTACGCTGCCGAAATGCAGGCCCAATTTCCGGGGGGCATTGCGATAACTGTTCTCCCATAGTCACTATTCCGCGAAAAGGCGTTACCGTGCCAGCGCATGCCAATGGTTGCCCTACACCCAACGGCCCCATCTTGGCAGGAGCAAAATAAATGAATTCCAGATTCTTCCGATAGGACCGAGTCCGAATAATGCCACAACGACTCCCCTCAACACCGCCGGTGTTATCCGGCATGACTTACCAAAACCCGCTCGGTTCTGGCGGCTTCGCCGACGTGTTCTTGTACCGCCAAGACATGCCCAGCCGTCCGGTGGCGATCAAGGTGATGCTGGCCCACATTGAGGACCCGACGGTGAGGCGGATGTTCAACTCCGAAGCCGACGTGTTAGCTAGGTTGAGTTCGCATCCATCAATTTTAAGTATTTACGATGCTGGAGTATCAGCGGACGGCCGCCCCTACATCGCGATGGAATACTGCCCGGACTCACCCGGCGGGCGCTATCGCAGCGAAAAATTGCCGATCAACGCTGTGCTAGATGCCGGAGTTCGGATTGCTTGTGCCTTGGAAACTGCGCACCGAGTTGGCGTGCTGCATCGTGACTTGAAACCTTCCAACATCTTGATTACCGAATTCGGCGCGCCGGTGCTGGCCGACTTCGGGATCGCCACATCCCTAAACAAAACTGCACCCACCGAAGAAGGCGCGATGTCGGTGCCGTGGAGTGCCCCGGAAGTGCTGACCGGAGCTACGGCTGGCACCGTGACCAGCGAAGTGTGGGGGCTGGGCGCCACTATATACTCACTGTTAGCCGGGCGTAGCCCATTTGAGCAGGCCGGCGGCGGTGGCCGCAATTCCCGTGACCAGTTGGAACGTCGCATCCTCAAAGCCAGTTACACCCCTACCGGCCGCACCGATGTGCCCGCGTCGCTAGAAAAAGTTCTAGCGCGCACTATGGAACGCGATCCGCAAAAACGCTATCAGAGCGCCCTGGAAGTGGCCCAAGCATTGCAAGGGGTGCAGATGGAATTGGGCTTGGCGCCCACTGCGCTCGATGTGCCAGGGGCAAATTGGAATACTCAGGCGGTAGTGGTGGACGATGCGACCGCCCCGCCCCGAGGCCCCATCCGCCCCACGGTTGCTGCCCAAAGTAACCGGCGCAAAAGCTCGGTTTCGCAAACGCTCAATCCGGTTGCTACCAATACTCAACCAACCCGAAAACGGCAGTGGGGGTTAGTGGTGGCTGCCATAATCGCAGGAGTCGTTTTAATCGCTGGCGCGGTCGTAGCGCTGGTGCTAACAGGAGTCATCTAGTCACATGAGTACCACGGTTCGCAAGGTACTCACGGGCGCCCTGGTACTGGCCCTGATTGCGACCGTGATCGGAGCGGTGTTGTGGCCCGGTTTAGATACTCAGAAGCCTACTCGCACGGACCCCACCATTTGGGCGCTAGCTACGGCATCTAACCGCTATGGGCGGGTCAACTTGGATATCGCCGAGTTAGAGACGGTGCGGGGGATTGACCGTCCGGCTGCCCTGACGGCACAGACTCGCAATGCCGCACTGGTATTTCCGCAAGGCGGAACCCGCGCCGCAGTAATCGATGGCGCCAACCCGGTGCACTTGGCTGATGCAGCATTGGAGGGTTTGGCCAACTTCACCGGCGCAGTTGACGTGGTTGCGGCCGGGAACTTTTTCGCTTTTCTGACCGATGCCGGTGGCGTTTACGCGGGCAACATCAACAATCCCGCACACACCATCCGGGCTGATGGGCAGCGGCCCGGCGATGAGGATGCCGATCCGTTTGTGGCTACTGCGGTGGCGCTCGCGGATTCCGGTTTGGTCACCGCGTATTCGGCCAGTACCTCACAAATATTGCAACTAGATTTGAGCCCGTCCGGTGCGCAGCCAACCATTACCAATGTGCCCAACGGCCCAACCGCCGGTCAGACTTCCGTCACGTCTTTCGGCAATCATTGGGCAGTGCTGAGCGGAAACTCGCTGTGGCTATCAGCTTTGGATATCCCGGTCACCTTGCCCGGCGATGACGGCGGGGTGTTGCAGCGCGCTTCCAGCTCAGGTGATTCCCTATTCTTGGCCACGCCCACTAGCTTGTTCGAAGTCTCCCCGCTCGGAGCCGTGAGCCTAGCTGCTAGTGCCTTAGAAGCAGGCGTGCCAACCCAACCAGCCCGTGGCCCAGACGGGACGATGCACGCAGCCTGGTTGACCCAAGGCGCAGTGGGCGGCACGCTGTGGAACTCCACTGGCACCGAGCCAATCCGTTTGGATTATGGTGGCACTGCCTTGATCTCAGAACCAGCCCCCCGCTTTGTGATCAGCGAAGACCGCATCGCCCTGAATGACACCACTACCGGTTGGGTGTGGTTAGTGCCCACAGGGCGCCTAGTTCCGTCCAGCCAGCATTGGGACCGGGTTGACCCGGAGCACGCCGACCGCGATGACGATGCCGCCACCATCCGGGAAGCCAACGAACCATTACCGCCGGTTGCAGTCGCGGACGCCTTTGGGGTGCGGGCTGGGACTATGAGCGTTTTGCCGGTACTGCTAAATGATTTCGACCCCAACGATGACGTATTGACCATTGACGCAGCGAGCCTAACCGGGCTGGACCCCGCATTTGGTGAGTTGAGCGTCACGGATGATGGCCAACGCATCGTGTTCGCCGCTAACCCGACAGCCAGCGGAACCGCCACCTTCACCTATACCGTTACTGACGGTTCTGCTGTTGACGGCCGCCGTTCCGACCCGGCACCGGTCACCTTAACAGTTTATGAACCAACCAGTAACGCTGGCCCGCAATGGTGCGCCGATGCAGTAGCTGGCTGCCAGATGACTTGGCCTAGCCCCCAAGTTGCGCCCGGCGGCACTATCGAAGTGCCGGTATTGGATGCCTGGGTGGACCCGCAAAGTGATGGCCTATTGCTGATGGGAGCTGCCGTAACCACTGGCAGCGGCCGGGCTGCTTTCACCCCCGAAGGCAATGTGGTTTACCGTCACGAAAACCCTACCGGCGGCGATGAAACGGTGGTAATTGCGCTAACTGTTGCGGATACCTTCGGGGCGACCACCAATAAGGACTTAGTGGTGGCCGTGGCTGGTGAGCCTCGCATCGAAGCTGCTAACTTCGCCGTTACCGCGCGCGCCGGCGAATCAGTAAACGTTGATGTCACCCCATTTGTCACCGGCACGGCTGGCCGGGCTCGCCTCTCGGAGGTGCTGTTAGGCGATGCCGCCACCGCCACGGCCACCCAAGTGGGCGCCACAACTTTCGATTTCCGGGCGGAAACGCCTGGCACTTACATCGTCTCTTATTCCGTAACCGATGGCCA
>Ga0268261_10004606_pt1 | contig 10348 bp, 8 predicted proteins | sample TergutNc150P1_FD_190353 | JGI IMG/M metagenome (GOLD analysis project Ga0268261, IMG submission 190353) | Nasutitermes corniger P1 segment gut microbial community from laboratory colony in Florida, USA - Nc150 P1 (SPAdes) (version 2) | ecosystem: Host-associated > Arthropoda: Insects > Digestive...
TAATTGCGTCTATGAGGTTGTTATGGTTTCTTTGATTCTTTAAGGATAGTATGGTAATTCTGCTGTCTGTATATATTGTGACTGTTCTTCTTCTGCTGCTTCTGGTGTACGTGTTGTCTATTGCGTCTCTCTCTCTCTCTCTCTGTGTGTGTGTGTGTGTGTGTGTGTGTGTGTGTGTGTGTGTGAGAGAGAGAGAGAGAGAGAGAGAGAGAGAGAGAGAGAGAGAGAGAGAGAGAGAGGTGTATCTATTTTAAAGGATATAATGGGAACAAAACTTTTACAGATTAAGCTACAATGAAGGCATTTTACAATTAACAAAAAAACACTAATATAAACATGTAATATGAGATGTCACAAAAATTGGTATGTATGCAAGTTGATGAACTTTTACTTTTACTTTAAGCTTTTGTGCTCACACCTGCTGGTGGCCCAGAAGGGCTAGAAGATGTAGTTTGCTTACAGTATACATGTACATGGTTGTGTTAGGTGGTGACTTCAGTATCTGTTGATAATTGGAAGCAGCACAATGGGATGTGTCCATCAAGTTGCTCTGCATTCATTCCAAAGTAAGCACTTTCTCACCCGTTCCTGTGATGTTTGGTAACGAAGATGAAGTGCCGTTGGGTCCCAGTCTATGGCAAGATGACTACTACCAAAATTGAACTCTGCATCACTGCACTGTATCCGACAGCCACGACAGAACCTGTACCACGGACACCACGCACACTGCGAACCGTCCTTCTGCACTGCTTTCAGCACAAACGGGAACTCATAGCCCAGACTATCATCACTGTTAAGACAGAATATTTGGATAAATTAGTGATCTGCAGTAAACATTCAAACTGGAGTCAGGACCTACCATATATGGAACACACTCAAAAATTACAGTTCCCTGGCCAGCAATTTGTGTGTGAATAAAGAACCTTATTTTTGGTTAGAAAGCAGCACTTGTAGGAGGGTAAGATGAAACAGATGGTGCAAGAGTCAGTCAGTCAGTCAGTCACAGTCAGCCAGTCAGTCAGTCAATCAGTCAGTCAAGTGCTGTACTGAAGAAAAGCTGATATGCCATGGCAATGGCATTGGAAACTTGATAACACGAAAAAGTTCATAAACATGAATCAGTTTCTGTGCGTGCAACACATTTCCCCCAGCAAAATTCACCACCAACTGACAGAATTTATGGCACATTTAGAACACAGCTTGTCAGAAAATAGCGCACAGAGTTCGACAATGCTTGACTGGACAAGCACGATGACGATCAAATTCACTAGCTTATCAAAGAGAGACATACGTATGTATAGCACAATTGGAGAAACTGATTTTGGAAAAATGGAAAATCACAATTCCATGTCATCAAATGTACAATATTGTGGAAGCAGAAATTGCTGTGTCATGGATGGATGAAAATACAAAAGTCCAATTTCTTCCACAAGGTAGTATTGAAATATGTGTGTGACAATATGGTACAAATATACATACATCTGAGCCATCTGGAACCAGGTCATACCCTCTCATTTTATTTCTTGAAGTGCCATTTTAATATTATTTGCCTATGCCGAGGTCTCCCACATGATCTATTTATTCCCTTCCGTGGAAAACTAGATATTCTTATGAAACTGACTACTTATCTGTCCCAAAGATTGAGGATGCATCCTCCTCCAAAATTTTCTAATTTCTACCAGAGTGAAACAATAAATGCACCCGATAAAACAGAAACAGCTCAAAACGGTTCAATGTACTCACCAGTCCTGGGCATGATTAGGGGATGCAGTCTCAGAAGGAGGTAGAGGAGATACGAGGCGAGCCACCTGGACCCACACAGCTTGGTACAGATCCTGATGAGTGGTTGATTCAGAGCAAGGAACAATCAGAGGCAACCCAAAAAGACTTGGCTTGGTCTTCTGTGATGACATGAAGTAAACATCCTGTCGGATCTGTAAACAGTTGCACACACACACACACACACACAAATACAACCTTTATAAAGATCTGCTTTCAGCAACAATTTAAAATACTTGATATATATGAAATCTAAAAACTCATATCTTCTGGTATGTGACACAGTGTCACTGAAGTGCAGCTTGTGATGGTCCATAGACCCACAGTACCTTCAACCTTAAGATGCAGGCACTATGCTCCTTTGAAATATCAGGAACTATTCACCCAATGACACATTGTCACATCCCAGAAGACTCTGATCTCCAGGAACACTGTCATAAGAATCTCAAATCTCACATAAAGATTTCAGTTGAACCTGCTGCCATCAGGTACCTTGCTGCCAGGCTACAGGGCATCATATGCAAGTACAGTCACCTTGAAAATGTATTAAAACCGCAAAGAATAACAATACATTTATATAACAAACCTGAAAACTTTCATTTAAATTTCCATGAGACAAAAAGCTCATTCTGTACAACACTCAAACAGAAGTGACCACACGGTCCTCGAAGAGTGATGGTTTGTATAAAAGCCAGCAATAAGCTGATGCAATATATAACAGGTGACCTAAACAATATCTGAGCCACCAAGGAAATTGAGGGTCGAAAAAAAAGAGGGACGAAAGGATTCAAACAGATGTACAAGTCTGTGTTGGAACATGGAATAGACATCCTGAGTCTACTGAGGCAGACAGAGGTCTGAATATTCAAGTTGCCTGCGATGTGACAGTGGGTCACTGGGTGAATGGTTCCTGATGTATCGAAGGATCATATGGGCTTTGGCATCGAGGTCAAGTGGCATATCTTCTTTGATGGCCTGATCCTGAAGATGCAGGCACTACAATCCTTCATAATTCCAGGTACCACTCACCCAACAACACAGTATAACATCTCAGAAGACTTGAATCCTCAGTAATGCCATGTGAGAACCCGAAATCTGGCATAATCAGGCCTGTGTAAGCAAAACCCAACAGCAACATGATAGAACAGCCACTCACCATTTTTCGATGCAAAGCAATAATAAATCCCTGTGTTGGGCCAGGCAAAGTGTTCACTGTGTCTGTATCACTTAACCCAGCCAAGCTGCCAGAGCTTGCTGAGCTATTGCCACTTGACTGTCGAAGTTGCGCCCCTGGTGACAACTCATCCACTGCTCCCATGCTGGCGCTTGGTGCCAGGGGTGCTGGCGCAGGGCTGGATGAAGATGACTACAACAGCAACAGAGCAACACCCACTTCTTTACAATCACAAATCAAACATAAAATGCAGTATCACATTTGCTGTTTCTGACACACACCACTGACTATTAGTGCCAGATCGGTGGTAAGTCTTGCAATGAAGACAGTCTGTGGTATGACAGTAAAAACAGATAGAATTAATTCCCACACAAAAGGGCATCTCCACTTCCAGAACTCTCTTGTTCATGGAACTGGCATGGTAGATACAGTACATTACAATTAAATATCTGGCTTATTCATATCATCTTCAAAAAAATAAAATCAGGTATCAAAAATAACTCCCTTTAACCTTTAAGAACCGTGCGTCCTATATATAGGACGGGTGTAACGCTACCCTCCAGATGTTGCATTTTATATATTTTTTTCAACAAATATAAGTACTGAGTATTTTAAAGATGCTGCACACTCTCCGTTTTTCTCTTCAAAATGCCGTTCATTTCATACTGCTACCTTTTTTGGTTCCTGTATTATTCACATTTTACATACAGGGTGTGTTACAATTTAAATGTAAAACTCCGGTGCCAAAAGGTTAATGTCCCTTCAGTTAATGCCTTTCCCCACTTATGATTCAACTTTTACAGTCCCAAGTCAAAAACCTCAACATTATATTTCTTCAAGATTTCAGTATTCTGCAAAGTGACCCTGTGTCACTGTGTCAGCAGTTAACAAAGTTGCAAAGGATCATGGCACCTTCACCTTCAGTGGTCAAGCAGTCCCAGCAAATGTCGCATATTAAGACATTATGTCCACACCTACTTAACAATCAAGCCAGCACATCATCCCAGCAACTGCCACCATCAGCAGCACTGACGTGAGAACCTCAAACATCAAATTAAATCTCCTCCACTTAAGATTTTTCACAGTTTAATTTTCAAATCCACTGCTTACCTAAGAAATTTTAAATGGGAGTTATGCTGCATATGCAATAAACCAAAGTGACTCTTTTGCACATGTAACCAACATTCCAAACATCAAACAGACATAATTTTACAGAGGACATACCGTTGTGTTTATGGGCTTAAAACAAATTGTTATATTTCTGTTAAACACAATAAAATAAACTAATAGGTTGTGTTTGATGTAAGTATGATGATTTGTTTTAAAATCAGATAGCCATTTCATTCTTCTTAGTCATCACATGTCCAAAACAGATATCTGCATGTTCTGTGTTAAATTCTTGACATTACAAAACACTGCAAAATATATGAAAAGTTTCTCACCTGACATAAATCAGATACAGCACTTCATTTTCTCTCGTTTACACGTTAAATTAAATGCAATAGTGTAGTTGCTCTGACTACTTATGAAGAAATACCATTCATGTGAACACAGCCCACACACACACACACACACACACACACACAATTGCATGTGCACGTGCACATATACACATCTTCTGCATAACACTCTCATTACTGTAATATCAAATAACAAAACTGCGTCTCAGTTTGCCGTTGACACAGATCACACAATGCCAGAAAACTGGCACAGCAACTTTATATAACTCTGTGCAGCAAGTTCCCTTCTTCAGAAGCTGAGTTCCTCAGCCAATCACAATATCTCCTGCATTTTATGAAACCTGAAGGCTTATCACCGTGTTCACTGCAGCCCACCATTTGTCCCTACTAGCAGAAGATAAGTCCAGTGAGCAAACTTCAATCCTACTGTTTCAAGATAGATTTTAATAATATCCTCCCACCTATGTCTAGGTCTTCAAAGTGTTCTCTTTCCTTCAAGTTTCCCCACTAAAACCCTACATGTGTTCCTCTCTCCTGCACACATGCTACAAGCCCTGCCCATTTCATCCTCTGTGACTGGATTACCCAAATAACATTTGGTGAGGTGTATAAATCATTACACTCCCTATGATGAAATTTTCTCCCTCTTAGGCCCAAATATCTTTCTAAACACCCTGTTGAACACCCTCAGCCAACATACAACAAGAATTGCACAGCTTGGGTCATATTCAGACTAACCTTAAGCTTATGAACACAAACAGTTCAGCAACACTACTGATTTGCTAACACCACATGCCTGTGACCTGTGCACTACACACCACTTGTGAAACAATCACGTACAACTTGCAACTACACCATTAGCTTTTATGTACACAAAACATGCCAGCACCCATGCAACACCTACAGCTGTGGATAGCAGAATACTGCAGTAAACAACTAAGGTAAGTAAGAATAACACCAGAACTACACGCACTAACGAAACACCTTCTCCCAATTCACTGTTAACAAACGAAACAATATACAAATAACAGTGTAACTAGCAACAACAAACTCAACTTTTTGTCTACAAACAACTAAAATATATACAAACAGCCTGCATCTCATTAACTCACTGACAAACCAAATATGACTTTCTGACTTCCCCATTTTGTAAGAGTAATGACTCATTTCTACACCATCACCAGGAGGGATACAAGACAGATATGCTCAGTCAGATGCAAGACAATTCACATGACTCATAATAACTTAAAGTGTCTACCACAATTTATGGAACATCAGATGGCTGCAAATCTAATAAAAACAGCATATTAATGATAAGGTTAAAATTGGAAATAACAGGAAATAATTAAGATGTAAGCCTTCTGGGATGTGATCTCATGTCAGTGCGAGAGTTCTTCCTGGCATTTCGAAAAATCGTGGTGACCTCATCTTCACCGATCTGCCAGACCCTGAAGATGAAGGCAGTTTGAAATGTCAGCAACCGCTCAACCAACAACACTGTGGCACATCACACAAGGCTTGCATCCAGAGCAATACCGCTCTCACAGCCCCAAATCTAGCTTCAGCTTTCTACGTAGTCTTGGAAATGAAAGACATGGGCTTAGCATTATGGTACGATGAGATTACAATGGCAAAAAGCAGGGAAGACAAGATACTGGGGCTGGAGAAACAGCCCTGATTACTTGCTGCAAACCAATCAGTAGAGTAACGAACACTATACCTTGAAGCATGAGAATGCAGCAGGCATGCAGAAACTGTTGTGCCACCTTACCTCCACAGTGGGGGCGGCCGGCACTGGAGGGGGACTGGTTGATGAGAGAAGAGAGGACTCTTCAATTACACTTTTACTGTTAAGAGGCTGCTGTTGTAAACAGTCAATATCTCCGACACCGTTGCCCGTTTTGGTCATTCCTGCCAAAATCATGTTCAAGACAATGGTACAAAGTTACAAAATCATGAACACTATAAAACAGGCAAATAAAAGTCAGCCTCATTATCACTCAAAACTTTCTGTTTCCTCACCTTCTAAAATGATCAAAATATTAATGCTTCTACAAAAATTACTTTTATATAGGAGCCAACTTTCAGCCAGTACGCAAGATTAACTCTACAGAGGAGGGTCCTTCTTCAGAAGCTAACAGTTCTTAGCTAGCCAAAAAATACCCCACATTTTATGGAATCCAAAGGCTTATTATGTTCAAAATAGCCTGCCACCGGTCCCTATTCTGAACCACATGAAAACAGTCCACACCCTCCCATACTATTTCTGTAAGATACATTTTAAAATTACCCTCCAATACATGCCTGGTCTTCCAAACAATCTCTTTATTTCAGGATTCCCCAACAAAAGCCTATATGAATTACTCCTCTCCTCTCTTCTCCTCTCCTCCTACATGCCCTGCCCATGTCCAAACATAGGAATTCAGGGCAATGACATGTTCTTCAATTATCCATTATGTGGAGTTTGCATATACTCTGCTAAATTGGCATCTATACCTTCACACACCAGAGAGCATTTCTGTTCAGCAATAAATTTGGTATCACCTTCAAGACTTCATGTTTTCACAGTGGCACTGTTGAAGATCACATGCACCTGGGACACCACACTGTGTCACTGGGTGACTGGTTACTGAAGATGTGAATTGCTTCCAAGGGTCACAGAGCCTTCAAACAATGATAACCACTCATCCAGTAGCACGGCGTCACATTCCCCAACACCAAAACCCCCAGTGACAGGGGTGTGAGAGCTGCAAATTTCAAATGCAAGTTGCTATCATAACTACATTCCTTCACAAGACAGTTCACCTGCAGTCTGCTGCTTAGGCTGAATGGAGCGTTGGATTGCTGTGAAAGTCTGAGCCTCTCTCTGTGACCGGAGCGAACACAGCGACAGTCGCTCCTCCTCCCCGCCGGACATGGAGCCTGAGCTCACAGTCTCAGGCAGTTCATAGGCATACAGCGAGCTGCTAACCAACGTCTTTATCTTCTGGTCATCTGGAGGAACATTCTGTAACATCAAACCAAGAACGTCCTCAAAGCTGCATCTCAAGTACTTGCTCCCTGTCTCAACGCATCAACAGAAATCTCTAAGCCATCTATTGCCAACCTAAAACAATACAACAATACATTTGAAACAGCACACTTTGAAGCACAATTTTCAGTCACAAGCACTTCCAATTAACAGTTCCAATACCTTATATCAGTTAAAAAAAAACACAAAATTACCTCAAAAAGCATAACAGACATAAAAGTTTATTATTTATAAAAACAAACAATTTTAGGATGTCTAGAACAGATTAAACGATTGAAGGAGAATACCATACACAAAGCATGAAAGCTGAGAGTGATCTGCACAATAGCAGGACAGCGGTGGAAGCTGAGAGTGATATGCACAATAGCAGGACAGTGGTGGAAGCTGAGAGTGATCTGCACAATAGCAGGACAGCGGTGGAAGCTGAGAGTGATCTGCACGATAGCAGGACAGCGGTGGAAGCTGAGAGTGATCTGCACGATAGCAGGACAGCGGTGGAAGCTGAGAGTGATCTGCACAATAGCAGGACAGCGGTGGAAGCTGAGAGTGATCTGCACAATAGCAGGACAGCGGTGGAAGCTGAGAGTGATCTGCACAATAGCAGGACAGCAGTGGAAGCTGAGAGTGATCTGCACAATAGCAGGACAGCGGTGGAAGCTGAGAGTGATCTGCACAATAGCAGGACAGCGGTGGAAGCTGAGAGTGATCTGCACAATAGCAGGACAGCAGTGGAAGCTGAGAGTGATCTGCACAATAGCAGGACAGCGGTGGAAGCTGAGAGTGATCTGCACAATAGCAGGACAGTGGTGGAAGCTGACTCGCCAGTCACATGATTTTATCCTGATTTGTTGCACACAGACAAAAAGGTCAATACCCCATACATTCAGGTTCACAAATATGGACACTCTATTATACTGGCACTGAAAAGACTCCTGTATATAAAGGACTGCCAACTGCAGACAGCTGACATGTGGCCACACAGATCTGCAGGAACACGTACCTTGATTTGGGCTGCTGAGACCTCAGCTAGTCTCAGAAGATGGGCCGGAATGCCACACAGACATGACAGCGCATTCTTCACACTGCTGTATTTCTCATCCATATTAAGCCTCAGACCATACTTTACAGGAACTGACCCATCCAACCTGATAACTGCCAGGAAACATTATTAAATTGCAACTGTGCTGTTGCATACTACAAATACACATAAATCTCTAACTCTACAGAAATGAGTACGGTGTTTTGGTTGTTTGCTGTGTGCTTGGTTGGTTGTTCCTGTATTTGCCGCCACAGATCACAAGACTGTACAGTACCTGCCACCAAACCACCAGTATCAAGGGTTTTGTCATCATTACATTGGTTGGAAGCCTGTACAAAAACTAAAATTCACCACCAATACGTGGGTGCACTTGCAAAGTGATATACTGGTTGGGCAACTTGCACAAATCTTACTCAGACTACGTGAAGTACAATCACCAGTTAATCAATCCAACTACTTTACAAAACTTGCCCTGTCATACTGCAAAAACAGGTGGTTAGTAGCTACCCTCTCACCTCAGAGGCTTGGGTTCATTCCCAGACCAGACTCAAAGTGGATAAAATGGCAACAGGACTGGTTTTTCTCAGGGTATTTTGGTTTTCCCCTGTTCGTATCACTCCACCAGTGCTCCACACTCATTCATCTACTACTGACACCATGTGGTCTTAGCAACTGCCAGTGTTCACCCTTTGGCACCAGAATTATATGTCTGGTGTGATGTGCAACACACCGGAATTTAAATGGGGGCAGCCTAATGAAAGCCATGACAGTCCATGGGCTACACACTACATTCAGCATTTTAAGCATCACACTGCATGATGGGTACATCTGACATTAGATGCCAAAGGGTGAAGTAACATACTTAAAGAAAGGAATGTAAAGAAACTGAAATACTGCCATACCTACAACCTGCACAGGTACATAGCTCTCCATAGGCAGTGGTAAAGACAGGTAGTTGAAAGGATCAAAGCGGACACTTTCATGTCCACACACTTTGCACGTTACTTTGGACTTCAGCTGACCATGAAAGAGATCCACTATGATGGATTTGTTGCGAAGAATATGATTCTCCCACGCCTACATAAAAAACAGTGTCAGACACTTAAAAAAAAAGCAGGAAAATGGTAACGAAGTCAAAAACTATGAGAACAGAAAATCAAAACCCAATTTCTGTACCGTACACTTCTGCACTGTGCTGTGAAATACTGAATTAGTTTAACACATGTTCTCAGCTAATATACTACATAGCTGGTACAGTGACACCTGTTGTTCACAGTTAGTTTCAACAACATCTGTGTACAGAAACACTCACAGTGCACATATAAACACCCAATATTACATCTGTCTGCAGCAGAGCACATAACTGAACCATTAGTGTGTGCTGTGGATCAGAATCTAAAACAGCAACAATGCTAAACAAAACAAACCCACAGGACTCCAAAACAGTTCAACAGCGCAAACGTTAAAATTTCTTCACTTTGATATAATAACAATCAATACGAAAGCAACAAAAGACACAAACAAGAATTCAACAACATTACAGATCTCATCCATTCAGTTATTCCAGTGTGTTTGCTGCTGTACAGCGTTATGAGCTGCATTTTAATGAAGATAAACACATACTGCCACTAAAATATTTTTTTTAACTCAGAAGATATCTTTATTGTATGCATTTGCAGCCAAAACCAGTCTTTAAAAATAGCTGAAACAGTATCAGATATATGTTGTGCTTGCTGATAACAGTATCAGATATATGTTGTGCTTGCTGATAACAGTATCAGATATATGTTGTGCTTGCTGATAACAGTATCAGATATATGTTGTGCTTGCTGATAACAGTATCAGATATATGTTGTGCTTGCTGA
>Ga0268261_10004607_pt1 | contig 10348 bp, 7 predicted proteins | sample TergutNc150P1_FD_190353 | JGI IMG/M metagenome (GOLD analysis project Ga0268261, IMG submission 190353) | Nasutitermes corniger P1 segment gut microbial community from laboratory colony in Florida, USA - Nc150 P1 (SPAdes) (version 2) | ecosystem: Host-associated > Arthropoda: Insects > Digestive...
AGGATGGACACAAACAGGATACCTAAACAAGCACTACAATATAAACCAAAAGGACGAAGACACATAGGACGACCGAGGAAGAGATGGAGGGACCAATTTCATTTTGAGGATACAAGGAACAGAAATCAAACCTAATCCTTCCTGAACATGATGAAGATGATGATGATGAAAAAACAATTTGTGTCCACGAGAAACATGTTTCGGTCATAAAAACAAACACCGTCAGAAATATATAACCTCCATAACCTTTAAAGGTAAAGACTCACTTCTTCTGGGATGTTTGTTCGTGTGAACTAGTAAATAGTTTCTGACGTTTTTGAAATCACTACTCTCCCCCGAAATGTCGGTACCTATACACCAGTCAACACGGCGTAATATCCCAAAAACTTAAATCTTTATCAGTGCTGTTGGAAGAACCTCAAATCTAACTTGAGAAATTGTAGAAGGAGAGCCTAAATTTTGTAAGGATATACTCAATGTGATAGAATAGATAAGCTATGAGCGGTGATTCTACCTGGAGTTGCGCTCTAAACTCTTTTCGGCAAATGTGGACTCTGCAACACAGACTCAAGCATACCATCAACTGCCTTTTAAAGCTGACATCTTCTGCTCATATTCGTAAACGTGCAAACTATGACTGCTGCCAAGCATACGACAAAATCGCAGCAGTTTGGATCTTAAAAAAGAATAATGTAATAGTATTCTATTACAGTTGGGCCAGATCATATCAGATTCTTTCTTCAACTGATCAACAGGCCCCTAAATTTTCGAAGCGGGGCACTCACTTTCATGTAGCGCCAAGGTAAAAAATGAACGGAACATTATCTGACTCCACTTTTAGGGCTTCATGGTTTGCAGCTTCGTCACACGGATAATTTTAATTTTATATTAACAAATAATGTAATAAAAAACGTTCACGCAGAGCGTAGTTATTAATGCAGACGGATGGACACACTGATACGACAGAGTGCTTCAAAAATGCTAGGAATTTCCGAATATTTGAAGGGTGTGTCAATAACAGGTGACAAAGAGCCATGACGTAATATCCAAACTAAAAATATGAGACACACTTCTACTCACTTCGTGCAACGTGAGAGGCTTCTCAGGCTTGCGCTTGCAGTCGAAGCGGCCGTAGATGGCAGCGTACTTGCGTATCTCATCCATCCGTCGAGGGTCGTCCTCTGACATGTTCATCACGATCTGCAAAATAAAAATCAGAAGCTGCCACTTGAGCACACGTCCTTTAGTATGTACGCCGTATCGAATCAGAGTTATGACATCTCTTCGACAAATGTTCACATATCGCTATGCCAATCAGACGCGAGAATTTCGAATGACTATATAGTTGCTAATTTAGTAACAATTCACGAATAGGTTTACCACGTATGTGTGATTCTGTATTATGAGAGATAAAATATTCGACAACAATTTTTGTTATTGTATGTTTTCTTCTGGGTAAATCCCCGGCGTCTGACTTTATATATGCCGACGTTTCGGAACACTCTATCTGTTCCATCTTCATAGCCAAGTAGGTAAATAATTTACCTACTTGCCTATGAAGATGGAACAGACAGAGTGTTCCGAAACGTCGGCACATAAAATTCAGACGCCGGGGAATTACCCAGAAGAAAACATACAACATACAGAACACGGCGAAAGTTTGAAATCAAGAAAAATTTTTTTAAATATAGCAACTAAGATATTTCACAAAAACATATCGAAGGGAACAAAAAAGTTTGAACCACAGCCAAATAAAGAAATATACGAAAGGGACAATACGAGTATGTAATGAAAGTGTCATTGTAGTTAATACACATTAGCTTTAATTTCTTTTATTCCATTTTTTTCAGTTGTTCAATATAACATTAATATACTATATGAATAACACAAATCATGAAGACATTTATACTATGCTTCTTCTCTACTGACAGTTATTTCACCGGTCCTAAGTCTAAACACACCTGTAGTGATTCTGTTTGTGTAACTTCTAAGGCTTTAAACTCCTACCTCCAGGTCCTTGCAGATTTTCTTCTTGGTGTTGTGGGGTTTGGGTTCGAACTGCGGTAGAGTGCGTACCAAGTGGTCCGCGGCCTCTGCCAGCCTCATTATCTGAGCCTCCACCAGGACGGGAGTAAGCTGGAGGGGTGAACCGGGACAGCAAGGGCCAGGACTCGTGCTGGTGCTGGGACCCCGCCCGGGACTCGGCGTGGGTCCTGACGTGGAGCCGTGGTTGTTGTATTCTCCCCCCGCCGCCAGCAGTGCGCCCTAAAACAACGGGTGGGCTCCCTTGGAATTACCATCACACGTACCATCAATACCCGCGGCTACATTTTTTAAACATATAAAAAATATTTGCCCGTAATAACAAAAATTTGATGGAGAAAACACAGCTATACACGACACTAGGAACAGGATACATTCGAAAAGTGCTCCGTAGCACATAATCTTCTCTTACCCAAAGACCATCTAAAATCCTAAAGCAAGGTTTCTGAACATTCTTGAGTCAAATTACTCCTCAGTCTCAGAGGTATACTCTGTCAGTGGCAGTTTAATTATTTCAAATTGAGCGTTTCTGTGCATTATACATGCAAGACAGAAACGTCTTTTCACGTGAAAAAAATTTTATTCCTTACTCAGGAAAATGTGTGGGAACAAAAAGTGTTAAAACCTTCTTTAGGTACTCGGTGCCAGTAATCTTATTTGGAAATGTAAAAAAATACATCTCACGCAGTTACACGTACTGGTACACACAATTTTGCTTCCGAAGAGCTGTCTTTCATACTGCAGTACAAATGACTATATGCTACCCGCTTTGAAATTGTACAGTCCATGCATTTCAATCTAGCTTCTTTCTTTTCATTAAACCAACAAATACACACAACATACACGAACGCGTATTTTATTAATCTGTCGACAAGTTTCGGTGCTACAGCACCAAACTCAGGGACTTTATACACAAAGTACTCTGATATCCAGCTCAAATATACAGAATTACAATCGTAACGTTTGTATATATGGCTTGCCTTAGCTAAGATCAGTCTGCAGATAACGAATTTTAAAAACATCTTTTATCCAGCTGCATTATAAAAGACTGGAAGACGTTGTAGGAGAATATTTGGACCTAAGAAGGAGGAAGTGACAGGAGACTTGAAAAATGACACAATGCGCAGCTTTAGAACTTGAAATTCTCATCTAGTATTAGGGCGATTAAATCACAGAAGTACTAGTGGGCGGGGCATGTAGAAGGCATAGGAGAGAACGGAAATGCGCATAAAGATTTACTCGGAAAAGCTTAAGTAAAAGATGACTCGGAAAACCTAAGCGTCAATGGAAGCATAATATTAAAATAATCCTCGTATACTGGATTTATTTGACTCAGAAAAGAGACTATTGTTTGTCTCGTGAGCAGGCTAATGAAATTTCGGGTTGCATAAAATGCGGGCAGTATTTTCACTACCTGAGAAACTGTTAGCTTCTGAAGAAGGATTCTTGTCCGTCGAGCTAGTCCAAAAATAGATTAACCCATCCAAATATGCAAAGGACCATTCATCATTCAGTCAACAGTTCGTACATGTAGTACTGGCACAAGTCGTACCTGCGACTGTCCTGGGGACATTGCGCACAGCGAGGTAGGTCCTTCTTTAGTCCCACTTGGACTACTATGGTTGTTACTGGGAGGACTAGGCCCCATAGGGGACATAACGGGGAGGGGTTGCGGAGACAGGTTGATGGGACGAACACTGGGCGAAAATCCGATGGGCCCACTTCCAGGCAGCGTTGACAACAGCGGCGTCTGGAACAGAGCTGCAACAGAACGTAAGTCCAGCAACACTGCAAGAAATCCACAGCCACATAGTAAACTCGAAAAAAAGTTTACACTTAACAGAAATAATATATACTTTCGCCAAAATGGTTTAGAATTGCCGTGCCACTGTGTACTGTATGTTACGCTATGCTCGTTTGTACCAAAAACACAAACAACAATAATGTAATACTACGCACACAACAATGAAGATTTTCAGAACAGAAACTTGGTACTAAAAGTTAAAGAAACTGAGAACCTGACAGAAGAAACCCAAATTAAACCCGATTTTGAAGAAATGTCAAATAAATGTAAATTTAAATACGCAATTTAAGTTTGTTATATACAGGGTTATTTCCATAACACATATTGACAAATAAGCGAGTTGTTTCAACACATAAAAAAATCTTGCAAACATTTTTATGCTAATATTTTAATTTTTATTATGCATGTTACATTTATCGGTGTTTCGCCTGCTGTCAAGGCTTAACTGAATGTAACTGAACTGAATTAAATTTTATATGACTCTTTGGTGAACCGATTAATACGGAAACAGCATTAGCAAACGCTAAACAGTGTATTTTGAAGAAAAATAGCTTATTCCGTAAGGACAGCATATTACTTTAAATTCAAGAGTGGAACAAGTTTCAGTTCATTATTGCTGGGTATGAAACTTTGTTATGGAGTTTACTAAAATAGGGAGTAAATGAAAAAATATATCTGTCCAAGTATAGGTGTATTTGACAAATTAAAACAGCAAGTAAGGGCAGTAGCAGCGATTCCTATTGTTCATGAAAATGCTACTTGGATTCAAACAGCGAAAGCGAACATTTTGAGAAGTGTCAAGAAATTCAGCAGGTAAAACAAAATTAGAAAATAGGATAAAAGCAAAACATTGAATAATTTTTCAGTAAATTAGGGGCAAATGTTTACAGGGAAAAGGGAACTCACGTTTTGACAGAATCGAAACTGACAGAACCCCCTAACTTGAACTTGCTTACAAACCAACGGGGTGTACACATACGTAAATTCTTTCGTTGTTTATGGTTACTTTACGACAATTATAACATTGTAGAACTATTCTTCATTATCACAGAAGTTATTGTGTTTCCAGTCGAGAGTCAGTGAACAGATTTCGACAAACTATGTTACCAGTCTTATGTCCACGGAAGTCTACACAGTACCTACCATTCAATTTCATCGACTGGTGAAAGGAAAAGACAGCAGCATGATTTGTGAAGTGGGAGCCTCTAATAAACAAATGCGGTGAAAATCGTACCAAATGTGACTCGTATAACAACAATAAACTCAAGAAATGTAGTAAAGATAGTCAGCATAACAATGTAAAGAATTTGTGCGCTTTACTAAATATGCGTACACACCAATGCGAATTCAGAATCAGACAGTAAAAAGGACGAGTTTGAAAAATGTCTATTACTGTTCGGACTGTACATCCTAAACTTGATACTGTCACCTTCAGCTGAGTATAACAAAAGAGTGATAGCGAATACGTTTATAATATGGCCTCTAATGCCCGTCGCCAGATGGCAATGAAATGATGACAACCCGAATTTGAAGTACAGAGTTGCAAACTTTATCTTTATTTGGCACAAAGTAATGTCCACGTCACTTAGAACAGCACGGGCAATATGGACATAATTTTCGCAGGCGTCTTTGCGTAATGCAGCTTTATGAAACCAATCTCTACAATACCGATTAGTGAAAAAAACGAAATGGCGTTTCTGATTTCTAATATACACTAATGTTAAATTTAATCAGAAGTCCTTGAGTTCAAATATGGGACCGGGCGCTATTAGATAGTTTGGTGTAGATGTGACGTCCTAGGCTATAATTCTTAACTTTTTACCGTCTCCTTTTATCTCACATTTACATTTCACGCACCCATTGTCAGTGGTCACTTATTTATATTAAAAAACACCCTACATTTTTTCGTATTAAATCAGTCGGTCATTAAAAGGATACCATTGTTAACCTTACATGATATTCAGAATTTACCGTTTCACCAAAAAACTTTTAACCCAATTATTCTCCGAACACTATTTGCACACCATACAAGACACTTCAAAAAGAGTTAAGAGGAACTAGACGTATACGTACTTGCGTGAAGTAAATCACGCTTTAACAAATGAAACTTAGTTACTCAGTCAATATGACCACTAAACACAGATTCTTGTAACCACCTGCAGTACCACATAACTGGAGTAAGAAGACCGTAGAGCCATAACCTTCACAGTTCTGTTGCAACGTGAACTGTACTTCTTCACATTCCACACTGAAGAGCTAAGAAACGCAAGGTTGCGTGTACACGTGACAGTTAAGCGTCGCGAGTCCTATCGAGAGTACGCAACATACCTCGTATTTACACATGAGAGTAATTCCTGGCCATCTGGCTCGCAGCGAATGCTGTGAGAGCGGCGGACTGGCGACATCTCTCAGACTACGAAATTTTCTTTTACGCGTGCAAGTAAACTCCTGCTAGTTCTGAGCAAAAACATGGCGGCTGACGAATCAGCTGTTTGTGAACACATTGGAGCGAAATTAGGAAGTTCAGTACCGTTTAGTCACTGAAGAGAATTGGCTCGCCTTCGCGAAGCAAACTCGCTGCTGCCATGTTGCTGCTTTTGTTATTAAAAAGAGAGGAAACAGGAAAACACAGTGTTGGGTTAAAGCAGAAGTAAATATACTGCGTACACGTATATATTATGTAGGTCATATGAATGAACAAATATAAATTACACATAAACACTTAAACGTATACATCACATTCCATTAAAGGTAATTACGTATCTGTAACTATTTATTTAGTTGTAGTTTATTTAATGGCGCTGTCAAGAACTAGACTATGTGCCGCTGAATGATTGGACAATAGTAAATAATACATTTGAAAGAAAATAGGTAAGGTAGACTTAATGCCCTGGAATTTGCCTGCAAGGAATGAGGAAAACAGCTGATCCCGGTGGCCGCTCGGTTTAAGGCGTGGGTCTGCGGCCGCTCGCTTTCTGGAATTGCGGGTTCGAATCCCTCGTCCAGAGAAGTCCTGTCGAGTGTGTGTGTGTGTGTGTGTGTGTGTGTGTGTGTGTGTGTGTGTGTCACTGTGTGTCATCAGATCCAGCAATAACCCTGTACACCTTCAATGAGTGGGCAGAAGAGGTAAGCCTAAGAAGGAAAGAGGGAAAGCATGAAAGACCTCAAGATAGTCGACGTCCCGGCCGAGATTCGAGCCGGGAACTTCCTCAATACAAGTTACGATCGTTACTGCTCTGGCAACTTTCTTGGTATGACAGTAGGCATGTTCACACACATATGTAACGCATGCAATTTATAAATTAATTGTCTAATCCATTACTGGTCCTCAATACAATGTAGACAGTACAATACAATGAATTGATTCCGAAGATTATGAATTTCTCGCTGCACTCCAGTTGAAGCAGTGTTTAACGTCTCCTATTGACAGCCAGCACGTTTCCTTTTACGTGATCTTTATAATGAATGTGGCTGCTGTCCCAAACTCCGTGTGGCGCTTCATATACATTAGTAATGTTTTTGTTTCTTCCTCTGTCCACACCGTCCGAATCGCCATTGACGAACCTGCTCGCATTCTTCTCACAGCTATAACAATTTTCCTGGTCTATTTGAAAGTAGAGCTGACAGGAAGCGTGGTGCTACATTACACGGACAGAGGAAGTGCTCTCAAGCCGACTATCCACGAGGTTATCCTTTCTTCCGAGAGTCGGCTTCAAAGGCAGTTACACGTGAGAGAGCGCCTCACGAGTAGCGAGGTTTATCCTCACGTGTAACCCCTCCTTTAAAACATTTACGGGCTCGATTTTAATCCAGCATCATATTATCTTCTGCCGCTAGTACATGTCATATTCGGGCTCTCTTTTTGTGTAGTGCTAATCCCAATGCGAGAAATTTCGACTCTGTTCTGTAAACCACTGCTTTTAGGCACTGGGCTTTCAAAACATTTTCTATGAAACTGCTTTCGACATTTCCTCCTCCTTTAAAAGCGTACCATTTTTTAACATGGTATTTCACCTCATATACAAATACAGTACCATCCTATCACATACATGGACGAATCAGATCTTGTATGAAAGACTGCGCATTGATCTGGGACAGCGCGGGATTTACGGTTAATTTCCCGTGGAATCGGGTAGCGTGGCAACCTCAGATTTCAAAGCCGTAAGTCTCCTGAAGTACTGGAAAAGTAAGGTTTTCACTTAAGTATTTAGTAATTTTCCTAAGCAGTTACTGAAGAATACTGATTCATTTCCTTGACACAGGTCATTACCACATTTTTAATCCAGTCTAATTCGTTATCCTTCGCCTGTAATTAAACTCTCCAAATGATACCGTTTTCGTTACAAAACACTGGTACTGTTCTACTTTTAATAGTAACCTCCAATGGTCACAAACTTCAAATAGATAGCAGGAAAGGAAAGATTGAGAAGATTTTACAGAAAACAGCAACCGCAAGACGACTCGACGTATTGATCGGCTCCCAATCCATAACCCGCTGAACTGTCGGCTGATGCTATGGGTATATTGATTGGTTGTTTCATTGTACTTTGTATGTTGTTCCATAGAATAAGCGCGTAAACGCAAAGAAGGCCATACAGAGTCCACTATTTCGAACATGACCCTCTTTTGTGAGAGGAAACTCGGAAACTACATTGAAGAACTTGGTATGAAAGACTGAACAGACGTACTCGGAGCGTTTTGAGTAGCTTCCACAGGCGACTGTGTTGTCCGACAACGGTGTGCTCTGTGTACGTTGCCTGCCTAGGCGACGGTGTTATCTGGCGCACTCTGTGTAGCTTGCCAACATAAGCGGCCGTGTTGGCCGTCTTGGTGCGCTCTGCATACCTTGCACAGGCAACCGTGCTGTCTGTGGCGCGCTCTGCGTGGCTTACACGAATGGCCGTGTTGTCGTCTAAAGCGGCCCCTAGACGGTCAATATTACTGCACAGTATTATTTCCTTGAATTAATACTGGGCAATATGTTTCTCCCTAGACGACTCAATATTAGCAATGTTTTGCTCTTGGTCAGGACGAGAAAACGTCTAGAGTGATACTGATGCGGCTCGTGTGGTCATTGCTTTTGCCCTGTGTTTAATAAAAGAAAAGAATTGCCGCTGGATCTAAGAGTGGCACAAACGAAGACCTCCACACTCACATGAGAATCTTATGGGAGATTTGATGCTGAGTGAGCCGAACGACTACAAAATTATTTTTGTGCGATTCAATGGCCCAACATTGGGTGTGATACCCAAGACTGTTACTCCTACAATCACTAAAGAAATACTAAAATGCCAGAAGCAGTTGCTCACAGACAGCGTTTATCCATTAGCTACGCTATTTTCCCACTGGAAATAATTTTGAAGACCTGAAATTCACAAGGGCTATATCTCAGTCAACTGGAATTGCTGTGCCGGACACAAGTTTACTGCTCGGCAGGCGGATGGTAACGAAATGAATACTGCGCAATACTCCCCACAGATTATTCAGTATGCTGTGCAACCCTTCAATAATAAAACTGTGAGTGAAACATTTTTACTCAGATCGGGAGCGGTGCGAAGTCTTGACTGGATGTTTATCACTGGAGCTTCGGCCTGGCGGTGAATGGGTGAATACGTGGCATTGGACAAAACGTTTTACAGCATTCTTTTCAAACGGGAAGCAGTAGCAGTCTCAGTTACTTCCAGATTTTCTTCCTTATTGCATTCCTCGAGGAAGCCTTTATTAGAAATATAATTATTATATCATGCATTGATTATACAATATAATTATAATATGCATTAATAATAATGCAATAAATAATAGCAAATATGGAAGGCTCCAAGACCTTATTTGGCTCTTCATAATTTCCATGGGTAGGCAAAAAAATTTCTTCGAAATTTACAGACAGTTTGCGAAAGTGCCCTAAAAAAGGTTCGCCAGCCCTGGACTAGGGACACCTTAAGGCGCGCTTAGATTAGCTTACACAAGTGACTGTGATGTCTACAGCGCACTCTGTGTAGCTCACGCAGGCCGACTGTCCGAGGTGGGCTCTGAGTGGCTTACACAGGCGACCGTGTTATGTCTACGGTTCTCTCTCTCTCTCTCTCTCTCTCTGTGTTTGAATATTTTGCACAATGGAATCACGGTTTCGAGTTTATAGCAACAAAATCGCAGATGTAGAAAACTACCTAGGTTGATGCACTAATTTGTTTAGTTATAAGCCGAGGATCCTGTATAACTTTAGCAAGAGGGAACAATCAGTCCAAACAATACAGTCAAGTCATATCTGCTGCAGCTTAATTATGTCGAACGTTCAAGGAAGCTGTTGTGAAAGATTTCAGGCTTTTGCTGCGGTGTAGATGAGGTGTTTGTTTTTATGGGTTGTACACAGTGTATAAGATGTGCAGACACTGCCTGGGGCAGATATCGACTCGGACCACAACTTACTAGTTGCCAAGATCTGCACCAGATTGAAGAAAATCATAAGGTCCCAAAAGAGAAGACCACAATGGGATTTGGAGA
>Ga0268261_10004608_pt1 | contig 10346 bp, 9 predicted proteins | sample TergutNc150P1_FD_190353 | JGI IMG/M metagenome (GOLD analysis project Ga0268261, IMG submission 190353) | Nasutitermes corniger P1 segment gut microbial community from laboratory colony in Florida, USA - Nc150 P1 (SPAdes) (version 2) | ecosystem: Host-associated > Arthropoda: Insects > Digestive...
GTGTAGTCCGAGGTATTTGACGTCAGTCTGCATTGGAATCGGAGCATTGTTCATAGTCACCTGCGGGCAGATTGCACGTGTAGTGGTGAATGTCACATGAATGGACTTCGCCTGGTTGATTTTGATCTTCCATGTGTCGAACCAAGCTTGGAGGATGTCAAGATGAAGCTGGAGGTGTGGCGAGGCAATGATTGGATCAGAATGGACCGCAAGCGGCCCGGTGTCGTCCGCAAAGGTGGCGATGGTGGTGTGATCTGTTGTGGACAGATCGGCAGTGAATATTAAGTACAGCAAGGGTCCTAAGACACTTCCTTGTAGGAGGCCTGACAACACCTCATGGCAGGTGGAATATGAGCCGTTGTACTTAACTCGAAAGAAGCGTGTATGGAGGTATGACTTCAAGAGCAGATAATACGGACTAGGGAGTGTGGTCTTGATTTTATATAACAAGCCAGAATGCCATACTTTATCAAATGCCTGGGCGACATCGAGGAAGATTGCCGTGCACAGACACTTTCCCTCTAGGCTTTTAGCGATCTCATGGACGATCCGGTGCGTTTGATGGATGGTGGAATGACCAGCTCTAAAGCCAAATTGGTAATCAGGAAGGAGCGCCGAGAGGTCAACATCACTTCTGAGCCTTTTCAACAGGAGTTTTTCAAAAATCTTCGAAGGGGTAAAAGGAGGCTAATAGGTCGATAAGAGATGACATCATTGATGGGTTTGCCAGGTTTTGGTACCATTATGATTTGTGCGAATTTCCACAACAGTGGGTAATAGGAGAGGCGAAGCATACTATTATAGAGGATAGTGAGAAGAGTTACAGCTTTCTTGGGTAGCTCCTTGGGTACTTTCCCCGAAATGAGGTCGTATCCAGGTGCCTTGCGTACGTTGGTATGTGCAATCGCCTCTACCACTTCTTTGGGAGAGAAGGGTTTGATAGGTAGGGACATTTGACATGGCACGTCTAGGAAGGCGGGAATTGCAGCATCAGTAGGATTTAGGAAATGGTGGGGTGTAAACACCTGTTGGAGATGAACCGCAAATGTCTTAGCTTTTTCATCGTCGCTCTTGGCCCAGCTCCTGTCCGCATTTCTGAGTGGAGGGATCAGTACTTGGGGTCGTTTGAGTCTCTTCGTAGCCTTCCATAGGGTGTTGTCATTCGGAGAGAGGGAGGTGAGATAATGTGCAAAGGTATCATTATTGACATTCCGTAAGGCGGTTTGTAGCTTCCTCCTTAATCGGTTATAAATGAGTCGGTCGCCTTGGTTCCTTGACCGTTGCCATCTGCCGCGCGATCATCATTTTTCAGTGATAAGCTCGCGTATGTAGAGAGGAGTGTTGTCAGCAGGCTTCGTCCTTGCGCGGGGTGGGATGTAAACAACAAAATTATATTCATTACAAAACACACAACTGCATAAGAACAAGTAATATGTACGCATTTTACTGTATATAGATGGCTTTTTCAAATTTTTTTTTTAATATGTATGACAAAATTGGTTTCAAGAATTAATACTCGTTCAGCGTCTCAGATTACACATTCACGTGCAGGGACTGAATTACTCATACTGATTAAGGATCTTAGTTTTAATAAACATATATTATCATCCAGGCACAACAATGAAAGAGAATTTGAAACAGAAAATATAAAAATTCACATGTGCAACAGAATAAAGTCGAAGTTTTAATATTAAAAAAAAAAATAGCATTAGGGAGATCTCTCTGAAGTATAATGCAAAGAGCTTCAAGAACTTCCGTGTTTTAAAGGTTTTGTATGGAGGCCTGATGATGATTCAGTATGAAACATGTAGCTGTATAATAGTGATGTTCTCTTTGAAATAGAGTTGTATTGGACTGTACTTTTTTTATTTTGCATGAACACTTTTTTACATTCAGATCTGTCATTAAAACTTGTCTCATCATTTCTTTGTCTGTACTCATCTACTCTGTGATCATGTTGATGTCTAAATGACAATTTGTTCTCACAGTGGCCCTCACCTTTTCCACATTTTCATCAGTTTTCACTGTCAATGGACAGCCATATCATTCATAATCTGCCACACCCCCTTTTCCTTCTGCATATCTTTTATGACGCTCAAATGTATTAGCTTCTCACCAGGCACCTTCTCCATATGCCTTATGTATGAATTTGCAGGTTTCAGTGACACTTTTCTTCAATTTCACAAAAAAGCTTAGGCATTATTCAGTTTGCCTGAGTAATATAGAAAGACTGTCATGACTGATAGTATGCTACTTGCCTTCTTTATATCACAACAGGATGCCACACTTAGAAGCATTTCCCATCTGTCAGGCCTCACACTTCAACAGATATAAAACAAAGAAAACTTAACATACAACTGTTGTGACTGGCAGTACTCAACTCCTTCTTCCTCTTCTTCTTTTACTGGTGTTACAACCCACTGTGGGTTTTAGCCTTCTCAGTGATTTTCTTCCATTCTGCTCTTTCTTCACATTGCTTTCTCCACCGTCTTACTCCCATTATTTGCAAATTTTCTTCAATGCCTGCAATCCATCTCTTCCGTGGTCTCCCTCTAGTTCTCGTACCTATAGGTTTCCACTGTAATATTCTCTTAGGTGTTCTCTTATCATCCATCCACATCACGTGACCTAGCCAAGCTATTCTTCTACTTTTTATAAATCTTACTATATCTGCATTTCCTATTAGTACTCAACTTACCCTTGTATATTCATATCATAATTGGATGTCACAATTAGAGCAGGTTCAAAAACAGTTAATAACAAAATTTATTATTTGACACTATGGCAACGCAACAGACAGTGATTGGAATGCTAATGGAAGAAGTTTCAGGGAAAGCTTACTGTGTACTTGCTTTGGTAATCAGAGGTCAAGGACACCAGCTGCATATGTACTCTCGAATATATAACACAGCTGAGTTGTTTTGTTACAGTTCTTACAACTGCCATTCTGAAAGTAAGGTACAAATAGGTACAGCATGCAAGAATATATGAGTGGTATTATCACACTAAAATGTTGTAAAGGGATCAAAATGTTTCTTGTAACAGCCGCAATAGCTTATTACAGCTGGGCCTGAGCACCACTGTAAGTGAACTGGCTGTAACTAACCAGGTGACTGTCAAGGCTGTGGATACATGAGTGTATGAAGCAATAGCAGTAGCTGCAAAACTGGAAAGTCAGATCACTGTGATGGTGCCAGATGTCATTTGCTTCCTGCATGCAAAATGTGAAACATCAGTCCAAATTCATGTGCATCTTGTCTCTGTGTACAGTGAACAGGTGATTTGCAGCATCTTTGACCCTGCCCGAGATTGAAACACTGTTTTGTGCAAGAGATACAAGGCTAATGCCTGAAAAAGGCAGCATATTTCATGGAAATGTTGGTACCCAACTACTGGGCTAAGACACGGTGTCACAAGCTAGATGACCACAATATGTATGATCATCCCAGACAAATGTTCAGCTACCAAGGCATAAAATAGTAGGGTGTTATATGTATTGTCAGTATATATGGTGAAGCGTTGCAATAAAAATGGTTTGGGCTGGCACTCAATAATTTACCATAGACTACAGCCTGAGCCACATTTCAGCCTTTACTTCTACACACCATAACCAACTGTTCCTGTCATCCAAACACGTAAAGGCACATGTTACCTGTAACTGTGCAACTTAAAAAAATACAGGTGGACTGCCGTACCCGCAGTTTCAGTTATCAGTGGTTGGCCACGGCCTGAAAAAAAAAATTTGGAAAATTCAAGAAATAAACGGTTCGTAAGTTTAAAAACACGCCGTAACATGGTGAAATCCAGCAGCTCAAACGCGCCCAGTACTTGACTCACCTTCCTTTGTCCCTGTACCCAAGCTTCCCTGCAAACTTGCCACTATTCTGTTTCTAGAGTTCTCGCTGTTCGAATTAGTTGTTGCGTTATCGCAGTGTTTATGTTCAGAAAGCAAAAAGAAGAATGGAGAAGTTGGTGAATACCCACAATAGGCTAAAATATGTTTTAACAAATAAAATTTTCTTATTACAGATTATGTACATGTACATGCAGGTACAGTGTACATATGACTTTCATTGTAAAATGTGTAACAGTAACACATTTTTTCATTGCTTGTGCAGCACTTTGACAGAACAGCATGATTTTTATTGTTCTGTCATCCCCTGAAACTGTACATGATACTGTACAGCACAGGTACTGTACTTTTTCATCGCTCAATCATCTCTTGAGGATTAGGCTAAAATGTCAGAATCCCTTACTTTCATACATATGAGACAGAGAGAAAGTACACTGTAAATGTACAATGTAGTGTACAGTACACTTTATTATTACTTTATTAAACGTTGATAATGTCTTACTGTGCGTAATTCGTAAATTAAACTTTACCATATTTATGCATGTTACACGAATATCACGTTATATGACATTACATATAGCGTTCCATATTATCTTCGGCTTTCCGTAACCGCGGTAGGTCTTGGAACATATTACCCGCGAATACGATGATCCACCTGTTCTTCTCCCCATACCTGACATCACCCGTTACTGAGCTAATTTGAAAAAGGATCAGCTATGATAAGGTGCAACATTTTAAAGAGAATATGCAAAAGATCAAAACTTTGTTAACACTTCTGGTGTGAATACACTTCATTTACCTACAGTAAACACAATTTTATTACAATAATGAATACTGGAACTTTTCAGAGGCCTATAATCTGTTCTTTTATGTTACAAGTGTCGGGTAAAAAAAAAAAATTACCACAACATATGAGAAAAAATATAAAATATCAAAAACAAAAAATATATATACATATAAAGGCCAGAAGACTTATTGCAACAACGCTAACATTTCACAGGAGATAATGTAGCAATAATATTCATTAAAGATCATGATCAGCCATCAACATATCAATCTTACAGGTGAGAAACAGTTGTACCAATAAGCTAACAGCCTCCACACATTATCTACTGGCAAGAAATACTATCTGAGAAACATTCTATCAGCATAATACACTTGACTACTGTGGTTCATTCACATTTTTAACCTCTTCACTTTTGCAAAGCACACTACAAATTCTAAAATATAAGATACGCTGAAAAATATGTCCCAAACATTAATATTGTCATGTGTAATTTGCTCATTTTTACGATGTAAACTCTCAGCTGCATACACTTCATAGCTTGACATATAACTACAAAAGAACTACGTTTCACATTCACTGACATTTTACGCAGACAAATCACACAGTACTAACACTGCTGCTACATGACAATAATTCTCCGTCTCACCTAATGAACTACAGCAACAATTCCCAAGAGATCTTCAGTAAGCACCTAATCTCGTTTTTCTGATCTGCAATAAGCACCTAATCTCTTTTCTGCAGTAAAGACAATACTCACTTAAAGACACTAATAAAATATTCAAACACACAAAACATATTTTCAGTTCACTTGCAGTCTGATTCATAACTTAAAACAAAGAATAGAATGAAAATGGATTCTACAGTAAAAAAAGAAACTTATAATGTGGTCTTGTAGGTTACGACTTCATGTAGCTTCAGACCTGGTTACCAGAATTTAAGGCAAAAATACCGCCTACATATTCAGTTACACCCTGAGGATGGAGGCAACATATTTTCCAAAACAGTGGCAACCAACTACAAAACCACACAATGTAATACCCTAGACGACAGATTTTATTTTCAGCATAAGCAAAATCTCACATCTAAAAACAAAAGTGGCTTGTAAATTAACAGCCAGGATAAAAGAATTTGTACAATACAGGTTCAAACAAAATGAAGTACAACCTCCGTAACGTTCTACAAACACAGTGTAACGTTCAGTGGAATTCTTAAATTTGGTGCAGCCACAAAATCAATCCGTGTAGATACAAAAAAATGTTTTCAAATAATCAAAAACTTTAAATATCCCTCTCCTATTACTCTCCTGATACTGGAATGTTGACTTCAAATGTTTTTGCGTCTGTAGTAGAGTCTGATGTAGACTGTTCCAGATGCTGCCTCTGATGCAAAGCCAGATGGTTCTTCTGAAAAAAAGCTTTACCGCATTTATCACAAGCATGCTGCCTTACATCACAGCTACCACCACTGTGTCGCCTGTTATGCTGGGCCAGGCCATGCTTCTGGGTAAAACATTTGCCACAGTCAGGACATATATGAGGTTTTGGTTTTGGTTGTGGCGGAGTGGGTGGCATTATACCACTGGTAGATGTAGATGTTCCAACAGAACTGTGATTCAACTTGCTCATGGCAGTTGGGTGGAGTGGAGTTGGACACAGAAAGTGAGCTGCAGGTTGCTGGAATGCTGCTGCTAGGCCGCACAAGTCAGCAACAAAGTTACGATCACCAGCATGCAGACGGTAGTGTAGAGCTAGAGCCTCTCGATTTGGGAAACAGTCTCCACATTCCCTACAAAAAAGTACACAGACAAAACAACTAATTGCAGACAATGTATACTTTAAGCGTACATCTGCACATCTAAAATATGCAGTTCTCACACAAGGAACAAGAAGAAAGTTCAATATTATTCATGATCTAACATGGCTTGGTTCTAATGAGTGAGCCAGAAGTCCCTGTTTTCCTGTGCAAGCAGGCTGACACACCAAGCTGGAAGTGGTAGAGTCCCATACATAAAACACTTCAGGTGGCATAAGTGAACGCTGTCACTTGCCTGTGACGGTCACTTCCAACGTTTATGGTAACCATAATTACTATTCATTCACAGTGACTTCCACTCTTAACCTATAACCTGCCCTGACAGATGCACAGGGATGGTTAGCTCACTATGTATTAACCAGTTTCTTGACAGTCCTTGGTTGTTACAGAATGCTCTCAACTTTCCAGTACTCTCATTCTGTGTTTTAAATGATCTGACAAGCTTATAAACTATAAGAATGATGCCAAGAGATTCAGGTACCTGCATACGAAGGACTTCTCATCTGCATGCATGTGGGTGTGCTCAACAAGTTCAGATTTGATCTGAAAAGTCTCACCACACGTCTGGCAGACAAATGGCCGTTCTCCTTCCACATGGATACGAGCATGAGCAAGGAGTGTTCGCTTCTGCAGGAACTCCTTGCCACACACATCGCAGGAATGTGGTATGCGACCATGCAGGCGTCCGTGGTTCACCAGTTCAAATTTTCGAGCAAAAGTGCTTCCACAATCTGGACATGCATAAGACTGCTGGCCACCATGAAAGCGTGAATGGATCACCAGGTGATCCTCACGTGAGAATGATTCCCCACACTCCTCACATACGTGTGGACGCTCACCAGAATGAAACTTTGCATGGGTAGCCAGATGACGTTTCTGGGGAAATGTTCGCCCACACTCTCGACAAACAAAGGGTCGATCCCGACTATGAACTCGAGCGTGGGTAACAAGGTGATGTTTCAAAGTGAATGACTTCTTACACTCAAGACATTGATATGGGCGTTGACTACTATGAAGGAGCATATGTGTACTAAGGCAATGCTTATGTGCAAAGCTCTTGCCACATTCTGGACACACGTGGGGTCGCTCACCAGTGTGGACCCGAGCATGTGTTACAAGATGATGTTTTAACAGAAATGATTTTCCACACTCCTGGCATGAAAATGGTCGCTCCTTGGCCACTCGAAACTTCTGCAAAGTATTACTCACAGCTAACTTCCCACTTGTGGTATCACTTGTCTGTTGAGCATTATCCAGACTTGTTCCCGAATGCCTGTTCTTTTGCTGTGCATTATTTGTATTACAATTATTCTGAGTCCCTACATGAGAACCATCAGATCCAACAAGGCTGTTGGAGACTGCAACTTTTTTCAATAAAAATTCACTACACTCCTGCGCAGTTAACTGTAACGGTCCACACGGTGCCATGAAGTGTTTTGCTGCAGCGGCAGCAGCAGCTGCAGCAGCATGCTTATCAGCACTGAACATCTGACCACCACCAGCACGAAACAGCGAGTTTGTTGCTTCACAATTGCAACCCTTCTCACATGCAATATTAAATATATCATGATGTTTTTTCGAATTATTATGGGACTGGTGTGCATTGTTTGGTTGAAGGCTGTCATTCATTAAGAACATTGTTGTGCACATAAAATTACTATTCATGTTCCTATTATAATTATTTGCGGGTTGTATACGTGCAGCAGGATTCTGTTCCTTGTTTCCTACAGGGCAAGTCGTTTTAGTTTTATTATCATTGTTTGTTCCTTGGCCAACTACTGTATCATTCACACAGGGACTAAAAGTGTTCAAGTTGCACTGCGGGGTAATTCCCCACGGACTATTATAAGACGATGATGTAGGTGCTGAAGCGGCACACATTGGAAAACTGGCACCACTCTGAAACGCATCACGGAAAAGAGAGTCTTCCAGCTTGATTCTTTCCACAAGGTGCTCAGACACAACCCTCAGAGAATCAAAATGCATGGATGGATGGTTCCCCCATCCTACCGATGATAACCCTGGTGTTCGGCGCCTGGAAAGATATAAGTAATATACTTCATTTCGTTATCCAAACTTCATTACTCTAGACCTCGCATTTTTGAATGATCAATAACATGGAACATAATGCTTAAAACAAAAGAAATATTCCTATCGCATTACCAAGATTACTTTGAAGTAATACTTACTATTTACATAAACTTTATACCATATATGTTACTGAATTACTTTTACCTTCATTACAGTCAATAACTGACAATAAAAGCAATTCCTAACATTTTAATGACAACAAATCTCTAACAGACGGCCATTTTCCTTTGCCATTTGTGTTTCGCCAACATTTGAATCCTATACCCACGCTAGAAAATCCCCAAACTACGGAAACCACATTAATGATTCATACAAACAAGTCCAATTTGTTTTGCAATAATAATAATAAGCAGCGAAAATAATTCATAACTAAATTTGCGATTTAATTCAATTAACCTACAAGAAAGTGTTTTTGAAACGTATCAATACATGGTTTATGTTGGCATGTCCGCATGGTCGCCAATGGCACAGCTTAAAAAGACCCCGCATAGCTTTATTTCATACGAGTGTAAAAATCTTTAGTTTCCAGTAACACTATTAAACCGGTTAAGTTTGAGATTTAAATAAATTGTCTTACTCTACATCTTCCAGAACTGTATCATGTTCTTCTTTAATCACACATTTTGGTAGAGAAGATGGAAATGACACTTCTTGTAAATAATGTATCCCATTAGCAGTCGACGTCTCATTAAAAATGTTCTTGTTAGTTGTTTCTATTGTCCTATGTGGTGAACACGTATTCGTGTTCTCAGCGGGTGTCACTGCCACTTCTGCTTCATAACCTTGCTTTTCACTTGATATCAAGGAGCTCTGCCAGTGAAGGTGATTATCTGGGGTTATTTTGCCGTCAGCAAGACACTGTTTGGAACGGATATCCGATTTCATGGCGTACATACTGTCAAAGTACGATTCTAGCATTGTGTATTCCATCCTCACACCTTTTTTGGCATCATAAACTTTCACCGGGCTCCAAGAAGAGGCCCAGTGCTCTGTTGACGTTTGCCCCATGTTGTTCATTGCTCTATGTACCTGACACATTCAAAATAAAAGTCACACTTCGGAGTTCACAGCACCATTCCCAGCAACAGATTCTATTTCAGCAACATGTTTCATTTATAAAATTATGTTTTTAAGGAGCATATTCCTTTTCGAGCATGGCATGAGAGCTTCCTTCTTTTTATATTCTTATCCGGGAAAAATGCAATTCACTGTTTCATGTTTTAAAACCAACACACTAAATGCAGTAGTTTCCAACATAATCTCGTCTTAATTTTATAAAATTGAATATTGATTACTATTACCCTAAGATCTTAGAAGCCAGTCATGTGTGTCAAATACACACTGACACTTTCCACCTATCGACAACTTAGATGCGATAGTTGGTTATGAAGCGCTGCCAACTTGAACTTAGAAATGCACTAGATTACGGCTAGTTTTATACAGCAGCTGCAGATTCGCGGTGTTTGCAACCTTGAAAATAAAGACATACATGAATATTATGAATTAGGATGCTTTCGGAAGCAACATAAGTTAAAGACTAAAACATAATTAATTACCACAACTAACAACAGTCATATTAAATATTAACCAGGACATCTGTGCGATTCTTCCTGGTATCTGAACGCCGAACTGTGTGACAGCTCGTTTGGCATTTCATGATCCAACAATTTCGAAAATAGTTAGAAGCTCTGTCAAGAGATGGCAGCATACATTTGACTACTGCGTATGGTGCTACACTGCCGTTTCATAGGCGGCACGAGCGTGCATACAAGAGCATGAAAAATGCCTCCCCCCCCCCCCCCC
>Ga0268261_10004609_pt1 | contig 10346 bp, 8 predicted proteins | sample TergutNc150P1_FD_190353 | JGI IMG/M metagenome (GOLD analysis project Ga0268261, IMG submission 190353) | Nasutitermes corniger P1 segment gut microbial community from laboratory colony in Florida, USA - Nc150 P1 (SPAdes) (version 2) | ecosystem: Host-associated > Arthropoda: Insects > Digestive...
TGTGCTGTGTCGTGTGTGATCTAGAAACATCAAGAATGGGTGCTCCATATATATATATATATATATATATATGACATTAGTAGCCTAAGGGTTAAATGGTTAGACAAGTGTGAAGAGGGGAGGGGGAGCATGAAAACATAGAAAGGTCTATGAAGCTCGTCTGCTGCCAACAGACCTGAAAGGGATGAGCTGCACATATGTATCATGCAGGTGGCAGAAACTTCAATGTAAAGCTGTGCCAAAACCCAGAACCCACAAGCAAACCCTTCCACTAATGTATCACAACCTAAGCAGCAACACTGTTGATTTTAAAATATCATTTTATGCATACTAAGGGGATGCAAATTACAAATCTAACAGCTGCATTTAATGCCCCCCCCCACCCAAAAAAAACACCTACACATGCACATCAAACCGCTTCCTACATGAAGGCACTGACCTTCAGGGGGGCTCTGCCCCTCTGGCCCACAAGGCTGGGCTACAATATGGCTGACAACCCACATTAATTAGTTTATTTAATGTTCAAATTATACTTTCTCAGATCTGCTTAAAGCAACTGGTTTCATCATATTCCACTCGCCTTTTCTGTTACTTCATGTACGACAGCTTTACAGCTGTTACCCAGACTGTACACTAAGGTGTTTTGTCATACACTTCTATGAAATGCACAATAGGAACTAGTTGTTAAGCAGACAGAATGGCAGGAGAAGTTTTGCTCAGTGAAAAACACATATACCAACACCATACAAAGAACAACATGGAAGGATGCAGTAAGGGAGCAGGGAGACATCCTTCAAACACTAGAAAGCCCACAGAGATGAGGTGGTAACTAGGAATATAACAATTTCTTTGTTGTTGAGGCTAAAGCAATAAATTTAATCCACAAGTGGGTATTCATGAGTATACTATATTACGGTCTATAGCAAATCTACGTGACAGTGTAATAAGACACACGTGCATCATATGGAAACAGTATTCATTTGCTTACCACAATTTTACCAGACTTTCTGACCATGGCAATATAAAATGACAGGAAATGTAAAGGTAAAAGTTATTCCTGTAATTAACCACACACCACACCACTGGGGAGTGGATATACAGGATACAGGAAAACTCCATGCCTAAACTTCGTGAGGTGATAGAGGGGACCAAAACAAAATTTATTGTCAAGAGATGCGTCCTTGCAGCGCTACAGACCATCAAGTTGGGTCTGACTGAGGCTGGAAATCAAGCAAAACCATCTTTTTTTTTTTAAGTTGTATTTTGTACCAATTTAAAGCAGATGTTCAAATGTACGGCCACCAAACTCCATACAAAGCCGATGATGACGTAGCAGAGACGACGTGAGTGCTGAATAACGGCAGGTTGCTGCCTGATGGTTGCTTCTGCCTCAACAATACAGGCAATAAGATCCTCTTCAGAATCAACTGGCGACGTGTAAATCAGGGCTTTAATGTGGCCCCATAGGAAGAAGTCCACTGATGTGAGGTCTGGTTCCCTGGGAGACCAAAACATTGGCCCGCCCCGTCCAATCCAGCGATTGTTGTACGTGGCAGTGAGATGTTGATTCTGAAGAGAATCTCATTTCCCTTACAATGAGCCAGCAGCAACCTGGCATTTTTGAGCACACACATCAGTCTCTGTTGCATCATCGGCTATGTATCGAGGTCGATGGCCGTACTTTGAACATCTGCTCTATATTGGCAAGAAATACAACTTTTTTTCAGAATACTTCAGTGGTTTTGCTTGAATTCTAATCTTAGTCAGACCCAATTTGAGAGTCCGTAGCACTGCAAGGATGCATCTCTGACATATGGTTCCTTAACAATGAATCTTTGTTTTGATCCCCCCTATCACCTCACAAAGTTTGGGCTTGGAGTTTTTCCACACCTGTATAGCACAATACATTCCTAACCTGGGCAACAGGTGGGGTGTCAGCCTCATACCCAGCTGCTTCACCCATTGAAGAAGAAGCTGCATGGGCCCAACAGACAGTGAAGACACTTGGACAAATAAAAAATTTTTTTCCAATCAGGTATCAAACCCCAGTTCCTACGTCATCTAGTGCACAGCCTAGTCATTATGCCAACTGAGCTACCCCAGTTTCTAAAAGCCTAAAATTCTGCTATTTACAGATACTCACACTGTCCAGTTTTCCTTTATTAATGTCCTCCGGAAATGATGCCGCTCCTATTTCACGGAGATCAAACTGAAACACAATGAGAAGAACTTTTATACATAAAGTGCTACGTACATTACCAACATGTCAGCTGTACTACAAGCCATTACAAACGTATTGTTATAGTACAGACCACCCAAGACCTCAACTACACTGCAAAAAAAGAATGTACTGATGTAACAGCTAATAGTTCCAAAACCTTTCAAAAATTAAGACATAAATATAAAATAGAGCATCAGCTATCACAAGAAATTAACCCTTCAGGTTTGAGTGCGTAAAATGCAAAACGTGTTGTCAAAAAAAAAAATAACAATAAACAAATTCCTCGATTAATCAGTGATGACGATATGATGCATTTTAAGTTACTGTGTCACACAATATCTGTCCTTTAAAGTCCTAACATTACATAACAATAAGTACTCAACTAGGCCAACAAAAATTAATCTGTCACTAAATTCGTCTTTTACTTTGTATGTTTGAATATGAACACTAATATTAGTTACCTGCCTACCGCATATGTTTACATAAAAATTGTGAACAGTGAATTACAAAGGCTGTAGAAGTGGTCACAGTTTTTTTTAGAAAGTGCATAGGACCTGAAAAATCTACATGTCCACTTAACCATTACTTCCACTCACAAGATTGGCAATATTGGAAATTTCTATTTACTTGCACTAGTCAACTTTGTTTGGAAGTTACCAGCTTCCTGACATATCAGACGCAGTACTTGAAAAGGGAAGGGATTAAAACTAAGACAAAGTGACTACATCACTATGGAAATTCAACATCATGAGCTGAGAATCAGAAAACATACAGGAAAGCAGCATCAGCCCTATCTGAGAATCCATTTATGATAAGAGCCAAAAGTGGAATAAGCAGCTTGTAAATAAACAGAACTATATGTCATTATGCATTAACCCTTCAATGATGCTCGGGTTTACATTCCAATCACTGCCCAGGATGGAGGAGTTTAAAATTTACAGTACCTTTAAATACATTAACTACTGCAAAATGCACTAAGACCAGCAGCATGTGAAGAATTACAGGCCCATACAGTTACTGTCTGACATTGAACTGTTAAAATTTATATTTTTGTTTTTAGATATAACATTTAAGATTTTCCAACTGTACTTTCCAAACAGCACCCAAAACATGAATAAAATTTATGACAATTTATGCCAGTCAGTTTCATTTTCATACAATATAAGTTTTAATTATAGCAACATTCTTTACCATTTCACACACACACTCCCATCAACAAAAGTACCATAACCACAGGATTAGCCTTAAAACAAGAAAAATGCTAGAACTTCATAATCTGGCGGCAAGTAAATGTCTGGCATTCTTCTTCTGAAATACTACAACAATTTCGGTAAACGGTGAAGTCTGTTGCACAATAACCTTAATAAATACACTAACGTAACACAACAAAACCAACTCTGTTCCTAAATTTCTGAGCAAGAACTTGCACTTAGCACCACATTCTTCAGGACATGCTACATATACAACTTCCCTCAGGGCAATGTACATTCAAGACCGTACGTGATAACTAATGACCGACTTTGTTAAAAATACAAAATAGCCAGCTAAAAGTACTTACATTCCCACAACGAACGCAACTGACAAAAAGAGAGACTGGTACGGGGTGCAGAGAAACAGTCAAGAGTGGAATATAAGCCTCGTTTTCAACACTACTAAATATGGTTGACTTACATCAAGAGCTTTGCGCGCAAGAGTTTTGACATCTGCGATATTTCCATTTTCACCAACTTGCCCAAGCCCTTCAGCAGACAAGAACCTGCGTGGAACAGTAAATTAATATATCGGTTAACACATGGCAAATCTCCGATCAAACAGGCACACGTAAATACAGCCCGTTTGTACGATGGAACGAAACAATATTAAGTGCCTGCTTAAGTCCATTAAACACACAAGGAATAAAATACCAAACATACCACCCCAACTCTTGCAACTTGTCGGCGACTTCCATATTGCTTCACGGAGGTCCGTCTACCATTAGGAGCACAACAAATCACCGAGGTATTTCTATCCTCTCCGTCCCAGTGGGCATGGTTTTTGTCTACTGATGCGATAGTATGTAAAGAGAGGATTTTGCACAACTACATTTATTACTTCTCTGTGAATTGCTTGCACAAATGAAACGAATTCCTACAATATGTTAGTTCAAATACTGTCGAATAGGTGGCAACTGCCAGGACTATAATTCATAACTGATCCATGGTTCAAAATATCATGTACCGCAGGGGATTGAACTGGTTGTAATCCGTGGTGTAGCAACCACGAAGTTCAGAAAGTGGACCATCAACGATTTGAGTTTTACTTTTTATGAGCGGTTTATGTTTACCGTAAATCAGCCAGATGGCAGAGCAGGAAAAGTTACTTTTCGCATATTAAAGTACTTCGCGGGAAGAAAACTACACGAAGTATTTATACTACATATTTATAGAATTTTGACTACAAAATATAATGCAAGTTTCGTTAAACAATAGCAGATACTAACAAATGTGATAAACAACAGACGACACTGCGTCAACTGGATCAGTTTTGAACATGAGCACTGGAAGGTCGTTCCATGTCACATAAATTACCTTCATGCCATTTGTTTGTAAGCCAGTTGTGCCATTAACTGGATGTACGTATTTACCGTGCGTGTGAAGCACGGGTCACCTGCAGGTGGCAACAGCGATTGGCAGTCGATTAGGCAAATAAGAAATAGGCCCCGTTAGTGGGATATCGTTTGGAAGAATGATTTTATGTTTGCATTTGTTTTTGAACGCAAGTTTAGCACAAAATTGTAAACCTAAGTTTCCCGTATTATAGAGCTAGCGTGTGGATTTCAGTTACTGGACACGAAAGTTCTTAATGTACTTCCAGTGCTTTCCACGTATATAATTGTAATAGTATGCTATATAAAAATAAATGTGGATAACGTGGAATTTAATACAGAAATGCACAACCATAATGCACAACACAGCTCGAATCTCTATATTCAGTTTTGCAAAACTAGGGCCTTTAACCCTTAACCCGCTAACGTGGAAAATATGGCGAGCTCCTAATAATGCCAGCAGATGGCAGATGGGATTTAACTCGGCATTCAAAGGGTTAAACATGTGTTTTGAGCATAAGAAGTAAGTAATATAATAAATCCAAGTCACTTGAAACTGAAAAAAAAAATGCAATACTGTAAGAGGGAGCTAAGAATCTTTTTATTATAACATACATTCTACCATGTAGATGAATATATGCCTCACTAATGATTGTCCTTCAGAAAGAGGACTTGTTTTCTTGCCTAGTGTGTTTGTGTATATATACACACACACACCAGGCAATATATTGAGATATATAAAGAACAGAATATCCTGTCTTGCTCCATTTAACTATGTCAAGAAACCACCTAACCATTAAATTAACTATATTTATTTTAACCAAAAATCTTAATTATCACAGAAGCAACATGTATGAAAATGAAACAAACATAATTGCAAAAATTGAGATTTTAGTTTAGCATAGCAACTGGATAACTTTTTAGTGTTTTATAAAGTATTTAGCCTGATGATAACCATTTCAGGTCAAAATATGTCGCTGTAAAATTAGTACAATAAGGTTGTGTTAATGGTTTATGCTTGTTAATAAACTGTGTTTTACTACCCTAGCAGCACTAACTGACATATGTAATGTAACTCATTACTTTTATTATTTTGTAACAACCTAAAACTGACATCATTGCCTTAAATTCCGGATATGGGAGTGAAACAACATTAATTTTCTGCCATTACAAATACATTTAAACTATTAAAATAATGTTTATATAAGTGTATATATATATATATTTTTTTCTTAACTTACATATTACAGTACCAGCAGCATTACATTAGATAGGTACATGTGTACTGCAAATATATGAACACAGTTCAGAGTAGATTGAAAATGTACAAAATGAAAGGCTCCCTTCTATTCTGATGAATTTCTAGAAAATAATATAGGAACAAAAACTTCAGGTTCATTATGCTTGTTACTTAAGTACTAAGCACATGACTGAGACATATTTTAACACCACAAATGCCATATTTTTTCAGAAGGAAAAAAAGTTGTAATTGGGAGGTTTGTATGCTAAAGTAATATGAGTTTTATTAGTAGCACACCAGTTTTATTTATCACAGAAAAGTGTAGTCCAAACTGTCTTGAAAAGTACAAGAGGTACCATAACAAAAATATACGTTTTGTTATTACATAAATTCTTTTCCTCTTTGTTGGCTCTGTAAGTAATGATTGTATGTCAACCATCTAAACCTAGAATGTAAACATATCTTACATTTATTGTCTTGTTATATTTCAGTACTTTATTTTATAGTCACAATTAATCTACTTCACAGATTTATCACGAAATATATATGTGTATGTTACTGCCAGTAGTCTGCACTGAATGTAACACATTGACATGATACTAGTTCAAGCACATGACTTAGAAAGTTTGTTCTTCAAGCAGTTCATATTTATGTTGTTTGATAGATATTGCAATTTTATGTACAGTTTCAAACTTCCTCTATTCCCATTCTGAAATAGATACTTTATGAAATACACACCTGAATCACTTCAGAATTTTAATATTCTGTCATGATCTCTTAGATTATCACATTTAGTACATTCAGATTTTTTTCTTTCCAGCTCTAAAAAGTTTCATTTAAGATAGTTTTCAGATCTTGTGCAGTATTTATTTCTAATATTATTGTTCAAATATAAAATAAATATTATTCTGTCTTCTAAAATTAATAAGGTTAGTACAAAATCATAAAATGTATTAATTACTCAGAACACAACTGTATTAAGAAAACTCCACTTTGTTACTTCTGCATTACAATTCCAGAGAGTCCTACTAAAAAATTTGTTAAGAAGGCAGCTGTCCGGTTTCTTCCTAGAAATTCTGAAGTTGCTCAGATCAGTAAATTAAGTGATATTGACGCATTTCTGTAATTTCAAAGTGTCAATATTTGATGCAAATTTCTGCTGTGGTCATAGTATCAACAATGTACTATTGGGTAAAAATGAATGGTTTGTAACTGAATGGGACATGCCTCTTTGTGCTCATCATGATGTGTTAAGTAATATTATGCCTTTTAATACAGATGATGAGCATAGTTACTTTTTGCTTTGATACTGCACTTTAACTGAGAAGAAAGCAAAATGGTCGAATAGCTACTGCAAACCATAAGATTTCAACTTGTAAATTTCTTTTAGCTAGTCTTAGCTCCACAGTTTTCAATGTAGACTGACTTCATATTCAGCAACTCAGTATTTCAACCAATTGATGGTTTTTTAATTTTTGTTACATTATGCATTTTATTGAAATATGTTTGATTGAAACTGAAGTTACATACCAACAAAGTTTTTAATACGGTCAGAGCATTTACATATATGCGTGCCGTGTTTGTTAAAATTTAGTTCATAGTTTTTTCGTACATTTATTTAAAAAACCATTGGGGGCACTAAGTTTTGAATGCAGAGCCCTTCTTGAGAAGCTGACAGTGGCTTAGAGGTTCAAGAAATTTCTTACATTTTGTGAAACTGTAAAGTTCAGTATTATCTTTGTAAGATTATTAAGCAATGAGCCATTTGAAACCACAGCAATAGAGAAACAATCAAATATTCTTGACATATTGATTCTATTGAAGTAAATCTGCCAGGATCTTAAGATATTTTTCATGGCAAACAGAGAGTATTCATTCTCTTAAAATATGGTTGTCTTCCTGAAAGTAGTCTGAAATGAGTCCTGTAACAGATCTGAGCTTCTTTACACTTAAAAAAAATATAACATATTAATTAGGTAAGTAGATTCATGCTGCAGTATTTTAATTTTATCTTGAACACTCTAGATATATAAAAATGCAATCAGCTCTGTTTGAAAAAATCATGCAGTATACAGTATGTGTAGGCAGGCAAATGTCTGGCACACAAGGCTAGAAAATGGGGTGGGCCACCCATGCAGCTTCATGGGGTGCCAAACTATAAAGTGCACTAAGATATCACTGAAATAATTAGAAATATGGTGCTGGTCAACTCAGGTTTCCACATGCAAAAGAATTTCTCCAAAAATTATCCTCAATTTGGGCATGCATTCACAAAATTTTTTCCAGCCCTGTCTTAGGCCAAAAAAGATTTAAAAACATCACTTTTTAGAATCACCCAATTATTAACCTGCCTGGGGTGCCCACATGTCTTGGGCCAGCTCTGCTGGCTCATATCCACCATACATTATTCTAAACACCATGGGATATTGATCCCCATTGCTTTCTTTACTTTGTTCAAGAATATATTTTCAGAAAAGGAGAGGTGGAATTTAATGGTTTCAGAGAGTGGTTTAAAATGTCTGTGAAAATAAGTCACTATTGTGACACCACATCTTTCTGAAATTGTGAGGGGCAGATAAAAATCACAAAATAAGTTTGGTGAAATACCTTTGCCATCCCTCACACTAGTTTTCAGTAACTTTAAGCACTGTCAGTATCAATGTCTAATCTGAAGGTGATTCACCAAAACCAACTATTTTATCCATCCAACAGAACTTATATGTTAATGGTAGAAGTTTTATCTTCTTGCTTCCTTATACACAGCCTGACGATTGTTTACTGAAAGCTCAAACAAGTACATATAGCTGCTGTTTATACCGCTACAATATAAGTTGTGTTTGACAGATGTAACTTTTTTTTTTAATATCTAAGTTTCTTACCTAGGGTGTACTTTTCCTCAGTCACACCATTACACCCTCTTTAGCATTATAAGCGTCCTCTCAATCAATGACATCTCTTTCACAAGCACCAGATTATAAAAATATTACAATACACAATTCAACAGCAGGAAGTTTTAGTGACAGTTGGAGTTCTCACAGTAGTGATTATGAAGATTAGTCTAGCCCGGGATGTAACGTGATGTTGCCTGGAAGAAGTGTGGGGGCATTTCAGAGCAACCTGTTGCTTCCGTCATGTGTACTGCTGTTTCAGAGAAACCCCCGACACTCGCACCCAGCTATTTCCCTTGGTGACCCGTGAAGCAGGTATGCCTCTGCCCTGTCAGAACACTTCTAACACACTACATGGCATCACATCCCAGAAGACAGATGTATGCAGAAGTGTCACTGTGTCCCACATGAGACTGACAACATTCATTTTTTGCCTATAGGCTTCTTCATATATTACAGTCATAATGTGCGTTTATCTCCTTCATTTAATGCATAATAACAATATAGCTCTGTTTCTCTGTTTTATTTTGCAGTAACAAATATTTTTAATTGTACTTTTTAATCAACAACACTCAGATATTTGGGAATGACACTAAAAAATCAAAACTGCATGCACGAAGAAACTAACAGCATACTGGGCTCAGGGAAAGCCTGCTACCATTTGGTCCAGAAACTTTTGTCTTTGGTAAGGATTGGGGGACTTCGAGAAAGTTTGCTGGGGATATTGGGGCCCGTGAAAGAGAAATTTTCAGGGGACAGGAAAAATATTGCATAATGTGGATAGCATTACTCTCCAAGTTTTATTTTGGTAATCAAATAAAGGAGGATAAAATGGTTTTGGCATGTGGTATATACTGGGGAGAAGACAAGTGCATACAGGGATTTTGAAGAGACATGAAAGAAACAGACCGCTTGGAAGACCTAGGCGTAGATGGTAACATGATGACATAACTGGTCTTAAATAACAGGATGGGAGGGCGTGGAATGGAGGCTAGTGACATTTGGCGGGCTACTGTTGTGAAAATGGTAATGAATACCGACGATCCTTAGAAGACGGGTCATTTCTTGACTATCTTAGGAAATATTAGCTTCCCAAGCATGATTCTGCTCCATGGAGTGTCTTATGTTTTTCCTTGGTTCCGGCACCACAAATGCTGCTAGTTTCATTGTTGGCTTGGCAGAAGTAATAAATACAGTTCCGTTTCAGTGATTGTCATATGACGACAGTAGAAAGTCCGTTAGCTTCAGCGAATCCTACATTCGGCTCATAACATTTTGTACGAGTATTTTCGATTTTGGCGTTCTTCGTAAAAATGAACGCGACTGTTAGGACTTTTCCTTGTCTGGGAACATGCACTTTACGTCAGAGCAGTCCTTTTAACCCTTAGGTGACTAATGTCATATATATATATG
>Ga0268261_10004610_pt1 | contig 10343 bp, 7 predicted proteins | sample TergutNc150P1_FD_190353 | JGI IMG/M metagenome (GOLD analysis project Ga0268261, IMG submission 190353) | Nasutitermes corniger P1 segment gut microbial community from laboratory colony in Florida, USA - Nc150 P1 (SPAdes) (version 2) | ecosystem: Host-associated > Arthropoda: Insects > Digestive...
TGGCTTCGTACAACAAATGTGACACAACGTCTGGCAGCAATTTGTTCATCGTTGAGAGCACGGTCATCTAGTCTATACTAGACGCCTAGTTGAGAGTGTGTAATGTTGGTATGCTGTGGGAAAGTACTGCAGACCACAGATCATGTATGACGGTGCTGCAGACGGCTGGTACGTCCGTACGTAAGATGGTTGAGAGGTTATAGCCTCCCTTCATTTTCAGTAATCTGCTCGGGAGTGTGAAAGTTTAATGAATTAACTTTCAATAGATTGAAATGCGTATTCGCCACCCCAGGAACTTAACCAGAGGCGGAGTAGTCTTCGCTATTATTATTGGCACGATCGGGGGTGCTTATATTTGGAAGCCATTGCTGAAAGAGGAACTGAGTAAAAGGGCTGAGGAGCAAAGAGACATAAAGTAGCATCTTTTCATTGGTTTGGTAGCATACAAGGTAAAGAAGTGTGAGGTATTCCTTTCTGTTCTATGGCATAATGGAATGGTGTGTGGCTGGTACACCTCATTATCACGCGACTTCACCATATGGATGTTCGGGAGATATTTCTTTCAATTCTATGGCATGGCATAATGGTGTGTGGTTGGTACACCACATTATCACGCGTCTTCACTATATGTATGTTGGGTGAAACTTCTGTGTGCTGGGTTATTGCATTTTTCATCCGAATCGTGACCCCCGCCTGTCATGGTTATCATAATCGTCACATATATAAAGTAACTACATGTAACACAATCTAATAATCGGTTGTTCACCCATACCCTTTAATGTTGCATTTAACCAAACGACTGAGTTGGGGAGTGAAGCTGATCATTAGTCTTCAAATAGTGGAGGTTAGGAGTGAGTAGAGCTATATCTTCCCTCCCTCGTACTTCCTCATGGCGTGCAAAGGTACGACTTCATCTAAATTCTCTAAAGTGTGATGTAACAGAGTAGGGGCTTCGACATAGAGGTTAGGTACGTCGCTACTCGCGCAAGGCGTGGAAGAATAATATTCTGGTAGCCTGTGTACTCACGAGGTGAATGTGAAAGGCTTTGTAAAAGATACTCTAAACAAAGGAGGATCATAACTAACAGGAAATAACCTGTCATATTTGGGTGACCGGTAATAAGAAGCCATAAAATAAGGAAAAAATATTTTATTCTATTTTATTACAGCATGGTTCTTGGTTTTGTCTAGTGTGACACAGAGGAAGTAACTTGTTATAGTATTTGGAAACATGAACTTAAAGGAGGTCACATTGAACTGTGTCACAAATTACCTTAGTGACAATCGAAAATCCTTTTCCCAAGTACATATTATATTGATTATTTTTAGTGCTTTAAAGGAACGTAACCCAACATCATGCTAAGCAGAGTTGCAGCGGTCTGGTAAACTGACTTGAAAATAATCAATTATTAATTCTCTATAGAAAGTGAACTTAGAGAATGGAGGATCATACACAACAACAAACTTCATGTTTTATAAAATTTATCCAATATTATTAATGTAATTTAATAAAGGGGTGGTGGGCTTGGCATGTAACATAAACCGAGTAAAATGAAATACTTGCAAAATTCTGGCAGGAGTAACCATGGAAAAGACTCAGCTTGGAATACTGTGAAACATATGGGAGTGTATTACTGATGCCTAAATTAGAGAAGCATGTTTTGTGGAAGCAGAATTATTAACACTAGTGCAGGATCATGTTTGAGGGCCTGGTTTGAATAATAATACTAATAATAATGCTTTTCTTTATCATCATCATCGTCAAGCTTTATGTGTGTGATCTTTTGTTTCAGATCTGAATTATCATATAAAAAGGTAACTTTTAATTTCAGGCTTAGGGTGTTGCGTTTGCAGACCAGGGGACAAGTGTGAATTTCTTAATAGACAAAATGCAGAGACCAAAACTGTTCCATATGATAAGAACAAATCCAGTATTACTACTGGGTGCAGGACTGGTTTGTACAACAAGTATAGTAATTACATACATGAAAATAATACGTCCTGCTATGCAAAGACGGAAGTCTGATGAAGCTCAAGTTTATGGAGAATACTTATTTCAAGAGGAATCAAAAAAATTTGCAATTAAATCAAACTCTTAAGGAATTGACACAATGTAACACATACTGCAGTAAAGTCAGTAGATTGTATGTCCTGCTTTGAAAAGATGGAAGACTGATGAAGCTCAAGTTTATACTGAATACTTATTTCAACAGGAATTAAAACAGCAGATAAATCAAACTCTTATGGAACTGACACAATGTGGCACATACTACAGTAAAATCAGTAAAGTAGTGAAGCGGATGTAAATGTGAAATATATATAAAACAAAATGTGTACCATTAATTGAATTTTGAACAGAGAAGCCTTTGGTGAGTGTTAACTATGTTGCACCATATATAGTCTTATTTCTGACATGGAGGAGTTGAATAAATATTTGTGTCCTTTAATATATATATATATATTATTTAAGCAACTTTGTTACTGATATGTACTGATGTTACTGATAGTATAGTAGTAGTAATAATAATAGTAATACATTCTCCACTAAGTTATTTGAAATGTTGTACCCATGTAGTGGTTGAGTGGTGTACATTAGAGGTTCATGTTTAAAACGCTGGATGTTAAAACTTGGCCTAGAGACTGACTTATGAATGAAAATTTTTGGGGTTTTCCTGTCTTTGCAGGCAAAATTCTGGGTTAGTACCTCAAATGAGGCCACAACCACTTTCTCTCCAGTCATTATTCATTAATCACCCTGTCATGTAGTGCTGTATGCCATGAGCTATGAACAGTCTCTTTCAGTGTGTTCTAAATAAATGTTGCAGTTGTCATAATTTGTAACTGCAGATACTGACATAAACTAGAAGGTTACTGCAATTCCTATGTCCTGTTCAAATATGTGAAGTCTTATTGTACTTTTTTTTGTCACATTGGGTGTGGTAAAAAGCCACGTCATGCCATCAGTGACCGTTCACAGTAACTAAAGTAACAGCACTAAGTAAATGGTGGATGTGGAATATATGTATGTATATACTGCAATTTGCCATCTCAGGAACCAGACAACTCAGTGAGCAAAGTAAAATGTGGTTTCTCTAGCAGTGGTTGATCTGAAAAGCTCTGTTAGCTGTAAATTGACTAAGAGGCCCATTATTTCCACTTGCCATCAACTGGCAGCACCAAAAACCAGTTCTGAGGGTTTGGCCATTAAATGTTAGTAGTGTCTTGTTTTGTGTTTGATGTAATTATTATATAATTGCAATCACGATGAATGTAAGAGATGGAATTTTGGGAGTGCCTACTACTATGTGATCCAGAACCACTTGTCTTCCTGTTTACTATACAAAAATATAAAGGAACAAGACAGGTAATGTACGTATAATGTAATATTGAGGTGTGTTCATGCAACAATGGAAAAGCAATCAGTTCTACCTATTCTGAGTGCGTGTTTGTAGCCGTAGGTATCAAGCTTGCCATGCACATGCTCCATATTCTCATGTGTGGCCTACCCAGCTCTACAATGTTCTTCCAAATTGTCTCATAAATGGCATGATTAAAAGTTGTTGAATGTACAATGTGTTATGATTTTATTTACAACTTTTGTCTGTAGCATTTTTCACTCTAAGAAGAACTGAGTGAGATATGATCAATAATGTATATTGGTCTTTATGGAAAGTACCCGTTATTCTTGTTAGATTTTAATGAAAGTTGAATTTTCTCAACAGATTTTTTAAAAATACTCAAGTATCAAATGTTGTGAAAATCTGTCCAGTGAGAGCTGGATGGACATGATGAAGGTAGTAGTTGCTTCTCACAATTTTGTGAACGCCCCTAAAAAATATTCAGAACTATCATTTTGTTTGTTGTTTTATATTGGCGTAAAACTGTATTTCATATTGAGGGAGGAACATAGGTTGAAGGTGTTTCAAGATAGGGTGCTGAGGAAGGTATTTGGGCCTCAGAGGGACAAGGAGACAGGGGACTGGACAAGATCATATCATGTGATTACTGATCTATACTCTTAACCAAATATTATTTGGGTGATATCATCAAGAACAAGATGGGCAGAGTATGTGGCAGATATGGAGAGAGGAGAGGTGCATATGGGGGTTGGTTTTGGAATTTTAAGAAGAGAGAACTGGGAAGATGTAGGCATAGCAGGGTGGATAATAGTAAAATTGATCTTCAAGAATACGATAGGGAGGACATGTAGACTCGATTGACCTGACTTATGAAAGGGACAAGTGGCAGGCTGTTGTAAATGCAGCCATGAACCTTCGTGTGCCATGAAATGTAGGGAATTTCTTGACAAACTGAAGAACTGTCCACTTCTCAAGGAATTCACTCCATGGAGTAAGTAAGTATACATGTGTTACATGGGTAGTGAAATAGAAGGTGCGGCATGAAAAACGGCACAATATCAAGTGACAAGTTGAAAGGTTAGATCTGTGTGTTTGGTTACAGGGTACCCTAAGGAACACATTAGGTCAAAAAGTGATAATACCTGAAAAACTGATATTTGCAACCCTTTGGTCCTGCAAGTACCAGATAAACCAGCTCATACTGTATATACCAAAGTACCAGTGAGGTCTAGAGTTTAGACAATGGACATCCAACCTTTTTATGGCAAAGCATCACAGCCATTTCTGTGGGCTGGTTCATGGCCTGCATGTGAAACAGTAATAAGTGGTTTACCAAACCTACATTATTGTGTAATTTTTATAGTATATAAATAATTTACAAGTGTGGCCGCAGGCAGCATAACACACCCCGGTAGGCTGCATTGTGGCCCAGGGGCTGTAGGTGAAAACACATGGTTTAGACAAAGGCATGTGTAAAATAGTAGGAGGGCGCGTATTTTTCACATTTGTCATGAAGTTATGCGTATATGAACATGTATGAATTAATACAAATAATTTAAGTAGCAAGCAAACTGTCTGGGTTTTCAGAAGGCAGCTCTTTGTTATTTTGTCTTTTGTGAGTGACTCATAAACTTGTAACACATGTTACTTTTGCATTTTATCCATGTGTATAAGCTGTGAGTTTGCCAACTGTTTTGACTTGTCACAGCATTCACCACTTGGATGTTGCATCATTTAATGCCAGTGACATTGAACAATTGAACACTTGAAGCGAATTGAATTGTGCTCAGAGCTGTGTGAAAGTATCTATCTGCATGTACTTCCATTGCAGTCCATATTAAGGAAACCATCAGGCCAAATACAAACATGATTATTGGCAAAAAAATTTGAGATTTCAGGTTCCAATGGCAATGCTGATGATGAATGCCGCCTCCTGGAATGGACGGCAAGTAAATTGGTATACAGTCCGCTTAGACTTCTCAGAAGATGTGGGGAAGACCCCCTGAAATGCTGTTACTATACACCACTCTATATAGAGACTAGAATCTTCAAGTAGAGATATGTCACTAATATAAAATGTGAAGATGCTAATTGATTGTATTAGTGATGCAATGGTACTACGTTTGTGCTAAACGTAGACGCTGCTGAAACCTCCCCCCTCCCCCCAGCCTTGCTTTAGCAGTCAAATATTGGTTGTATATTAGCTTGGGCTATTTGTTTTAACTGCTTTCCCGATTTCGAAGAGGTCCGGTTGGACACCAACGAATGGGTCATGAGTCCTGGGTTTACGACTAATTATAATGATTACGAATACTATTTTAAGGGTTGTGACACCATGAAGTCTGGTAGAAAACTGCGCACTTCCTGCTCGACTTGACAGCGTCGCACCCACACCAGTGTTCCCCACGTTAAATGATCCTTCATGTGTTACATTTACTGTAGGAAGGAGAGCTCATTTGAATGTCAGACACAGGCGGGTATGTAGTATGCCACAAACAAGGATTCGTTATTGTTGGATCCGTGATGTTGTGGCGTTCACTGTGATCCATGCTCATAATGCCAGTGGTTAACTAAGAAGGCATAAGTTATTGAGGTACAAGCTGTGTCGTTTGATGAGTGTTATGGCAAATAACAACAGTCGTAACGTTAGATATGTATATCATTTACCATATCTGGAGCGTAGGGAGCTTTGTCGAATACTGGACCGAATGGATAAGTGGGAAGAACTAGGTAAGAAACCTGTTAGTCTGTTCCGTACCTGTTGCATGTTCGGATGACATACGAGTACGAAGGAGGAAAAATTTAGCAAATCAATTTGAAATCGAAAGCCAGTAAGGAGTGATGTTTGGTGTAGGCCTGGAATATCAGGCAAGAGATCTTTTGGAAGTGGTTTAAACAGGATGCTTTAAAAAATAACGGTACTTCAGTTGCCAAACCAAATCCCAAACACTCATTGCATGTTTGAAATCATTATGAATATCTGGATTAGAAAACGTTTTTAGACAAGGTATGATTCATAGTCAGAACCGTAACGATTTAATAAGTAGGCAAAGTAAGTAAATGCTTACGTTACTTGCCTGCATTTTTTTTGTATTGGAGGCACTTCATATTAAATAGGCGATGGTGCAACAGATTATTTTGATTGTAGCGTGACATATTCTTTTGTCTCCAGCAAACCGTATTTCGGCGATATGTTAGATTGTGTTTAGTTTAGTTTATGAGCGAGTGCTTCACCTGTCTAATGCCAAGGTTAAGAATGAGTGGAGCTGTACTACCACTCGCCCACTATGCCTTCATGGCGTGTGCGGGAATAACCTTACCTTTTTGTGAGTAAATGCGAAGGTAAAGATGCTGTGCATGCCTAAAGACATATAGGTGGAGTAGAGGTGTAGTCCCATTTATTCTTAACCTTGGCAGTAGATGGAGATGAGTGGTCAGCATCATGCCTGGGCTGTATTATGCCTGGGGAAAGAACCCCCAGTACCCATTGAAGAGGAGGGTAGGTGGGTGTATTGCATATGTACCCTATGTGTTTCAAAACACCATATTAGTTTGCTCATTTTATAGCAGAATAGCTTAGTTAGATTTTTGCTGCATTGTATTTGCCCATAATTTATTTAGAACTCTAGGTTGCTGTGCTTGCAGTCACTTCAAATAGGACTACAAGTGATGAAGATGGAATATATGATTTGGACTAGAAGGAACAAGGTATAGGATGTATGATGAAGTGCTGTGGGTTAATATTGAGTCTGCTACATCTCTGTGTGCTTGATGTCATATTAGATTAAATAGACTAGTGAGTCAGTGAAAGATGAAGTTTGAGGAATAAATTATACAGAGAAGTTGATTTCTGTTTAATATCTAACTGGAATTTTGATGATTGCTTTCCAGCTTTCAGGAGAGCTAAAAAAGGATGGCATTGGTAATGACTTAGGCAATTGCCTATATAAGTTTGGTGAAAGGTGACAACTCTTGTGAATGGTGAAACAGCTAAGCATATCATTACTGAATTGTGAAGTTATTTTTTGTTATGGAAGACAATAGGTCTGCTTACCACAAAACCATAAAGTTATGGCAGGCCTCCATAAACAATTATTGTGTTTCTTGTTTTGTGTGGTTGTGATATGTTGTATCTTTCTTTGAGTGAAGACACTGATTAGTAGTATGTGCTAAGAAGAATTCTGGGCCTGAGACTGTGAACTATCTGAGGACATGAGGGAATTTTATGATAAGATGAGGTTGAGATGTTCATGGCAGTTAAGATTCATATTGTGTTGTTTAGGGTTATGCTGTCATAACTAACATTTCTGAGGAACACTTTTTTGCCATCTTCAGTGTTGGAAGCTGGGGGCAGTATGTACCTTCAGAATGTTGGTACCCACCTGCCAGATTATGATATCATGTCATAACCCATAACACTGCAATGTGAATTCTTTGTATGTAGATCTAACCTATTTTATGTTTGCCCAATTAACTTTATCATAACATTGATTTTTTTGGACTTTACTGGATGTCTGAATATATCATAAGCAGTACAGTGCTGAATAGCTGGCACGATCAGCCGCTCGCCAGCACGTGTGTCACTGCAGTAGCGGCGGTGAGCGATTGCAGACGGACAGGGGTTACAAATGACGGACGAAGGTTAGATAGGGTTTTAAGCTATTTGTGTATTGTTTGTTGTATATATTGAATTATTTTCGAATGATATACGTTACATTGCTTTTTTCCTTTCACGTTATTTGTAAGAGTGGTACTCATTACTCACTTCGTTTCTCTTTCATCACGTTTTCATGTTAACACAGGTTCGATTGCATTTATGCTATTTCTATATAAATTACAATAAGTACGGGCTAAGGTTAGGTTGCTTTTATGCTTTCCGGTCTCAGATAACTTTTGCGCCGGTGGCCATCTTGTGCCCGCTATTCAGCATTCCATCCTGTTATGAGAATTTCAATGAGAATGAAGTAGAAATCAACATTTAGATTTTTTCTTCATTTATTTATCCTGTGATATGCCTTTATGTTGACTCCTTGGACTCCTTTCACAAGCCATAATGGTTCTATCTGTATATAATGACTTGGATGTGAAGAACATTAGGGTTGGTTTCCTGGCAGAGGAGGAGATTTTTGTCTTCTGTGTTTATCCAGACTGGCTCTGGGGCCCACACAGCTCCCATTCCACCTGTAAACTGTGAAGCTGACCACTTAGTTTTATTAGTGCTGTTGGTAAGGATGTGTGGAAGCACACCTTCATGTCCCCTATGTTATCATAGTAGGTGCTTCATTAAGTACAGAGACAGGTTTGTTTCATTTTATAAGTTTAACGTACTCCATCCACTTCCGATTCTTGTGGCAATTGTAGTTAACATGCATTAACTTTAATCAGAGTAAAGTATTTACATTGTCTGCTTTACAACCTGCATTTTTGCCAGAGTACTTCTCTCCTTTCTTAATGTTTTACTGACTTGTTATTATCTGTATATCCTTTCGTCTTCCCATCTAGGAGAATGCAGTGCATTGCAGCAAGGAAAAGTAAAGGTAAAGTTTTTTCTCTGAATACCATGAAGGCATATGGAAAGTGGAGGTGTAACACCACTAATTCTTAACCTCACCACTGGTTGGAGGTGAGTGGTAGGCTGTGCCCTGTCTTTCATGCCTGCAGGGATGGAGAACCCCTGGTAACCATTGCATAGGAGGCTGAGTGGCTCCCACAGCCAGTCTGGATGCATTGGAGAAGAGGAAAATTTCTTTTTTCAGCCAGAAATTAAACCACAATTTTTGGGCATCCATCCCATAGCCTTAGCTGCTACACTGATTACAATATTTTGGCCCCTGTATTGTAGCCAGTAGCATTCAATTTTGTTTAAGGTTTTTAACACTTAATCACATCACTATGTGATTCAGAATTGTAAAATGGTTGAGTAACCAACCAGCATACCAGTTATGACATTTTCAGAATGGGGCTGAATTAGAAACAAAGAATGCTAGTAAGGGAAAAACCAGAAAGTGTGAGAGTGGGGATATGTTGCTTCTCAAGTTTTTAATCATATTTCTTGTCTCATTAACGGACTTTAAGCATTAGCAGAGATTGCAGACTTGAGCTTCCTTGTGTGGAATTTGCAGAAAAAAATGTAGTGTATTTGTGTGAAATAAAATATATGCTGATGTAAATAATTTTTTATGCTGTGACTAAACTGACTGGGCATGTTGGTTTAGCAGTATTGTGCTTGAATTTCATTCTGGAGCTACTCAGTTAAAGTATTGGCTGGAGTATTCATTATCCTGAAGTTTTTTATGATTTAATTCAATACTTCAAGGGAAATACCATCATATGTCTCAGTTGACTTATGTTTGTTAACATCACAGTATTGTGTCATTATATTAGGCTTCCACAGTCATCTCAGGAGCTGGGATAGCATAGTCGGTATAGCAACTCACTACGGGCTGGACGGTCCAGATATTGAATACCGGTGGAGGGCGAGATTTTCCACACCTGTTTAGACTGGCTCTGAGACCCACCCAGCCTCCTATACAATGGGTACTGGGCCTTCCCCGGCGGCTGGGGCGTGGCGTTGACCACCCACCCCCATCTAGTGTCGAGGTTAAAGGAAGAGTGGAGCTGTACCTCTACTCCCCTCTGGGCCTTCGTGGCCTGTTCTGGGGTGAACTTTAGTTTACAGTATCTCGCTTCTGGTGAATTCTCTTTGTCTAGCCTGTATCAACCAGTATGTTTATGCTTTCACTTTGTCTTTCAGTTTTATGTCCTACCATGAAGGTAGATCTTTTCACAGTGAAAAACATGATAAAGTACTTGCTTTATGCACATATTAATGTTGGTGTGTTGGAAAGTAAACAAGATTATACCACTTTAGGTTTTTCATACCGTGCATCCTTTAAGTATTATGATAAGGGTTACCAACAGATGCCACTTTCTTTTGTAATATTTCTTTATTTACACGTCTCTTCCCTACATGTTTCGGGCCTC
>Ga0268261_10004611_pt1 | contig 10342 bp, 4 predicted proteins | sample TergutNc150P1_FD_190353 | JGI IMG/M metagenome (GOLD analysis project Ga0268261, IMG submission 190353) | Nasutitermes corniger P1 segment gut microbial community from laboratory colony in Florida, USA - Nc150 P1 (SPAdes) (version 2) | ecosystem: Host-associated > Arthropoda: Insects > Digestive...
TAACTTTAACTTATTGTTCAGTAACGAGATCTCGTTAGACGAAACCTGTAATAATAATATAGACTGCTAACTTGATTTAAGTTTAAGTATACGTGCTTGTAAGCGTTACAGACAGTACTACACTCTGTTACATCATAGTAGACCTGATGATGACCCGATTGAGCGGTTCGAAACATGTAGTCATTTTAGAACAACAATAAAGTAACCTAAGCTTACTAGCTGACATAATTACAGCTGTGTTACGACGGTTTTATTTGCATATGTGTATTGACAATTGTGTTTACAAGCGTTTAACAAATACTTAGCATGCAAACGCATTACCGGGTTAAAGTGTGCAAAAATGAGGATACAGCCACTGTTATACTTTTAAACAGCCGCAGCGGTACTGTACACGTAGCTAGGTAGACTTGACACTTTGCATGCTGCGGTAAATGTATTTTTCTAGGGTTGGTACCTTACTAGAGGCACATTTTGTTTTTAAAAAGCGCACGACACACATTTTAACAGTACATACTAGAAATTTTAACGTTATTTAGAAGGAAAAGACTAAGATGTACTTATTTTAACATTTGCGGACAGAAAAAACGTAAGCCGAGGCTTACTGCGTTAACTACTGGAGACAGATAGCTGAATAACGACTGAACATAGTTGAAAAATTAACGCAAAATGCATACAGAGAAATACACATACAGTTTACACTTGCTGAAAAACAGAGCACATTAAACACGTCAAATATTAAATAGAAACCTTTATTTTATTAGTACATTATGCATTTAATATTTGCAGTTTTGTTTTTAATTTATATGTTTATTGCACAGCGCAACACATAGAATTAGATTTATTTTTACTGAATTTGAGGGTTCCGATTACAAATCTTGCAAACGATTCGAAGCAACCACTTAATTTTACACATAAATATACAATGTAGACGTCAGGATGAAATTAGACCTTTTCGAAGTCCTGAAATTACATTTTACAAAAACTGTAATATGTATAAAATTAATCTAAATGAGGGAAAATGGACTCTTAAATTTAAACAAGTTTACTGAAACATTATTATTAATCGTAGGGTTATATTCTGTAGTACTTATGATTTTATATGTAGGCGTATTTTACAGTAATGTGAAGCCTATGGAATCAATTACTACGTTTTTAAGAGAGAAGTGGTGTGCAGTAGGCATAGTTTGTTGCTAAATGCATACAATACATGATAATGACCTTAGGGTTTAAGTTTTAATTTAGACAGGTTGAGATTTTTCTCGGAAGTTAAGACTAACTTAGGCTTATTTTTAGTGTAGGTTAATACTAACGCCTGGAATATGTAGAGTTGTACTTCAAATAGCGTCTACAGAGTTAATTTTTTATATTTTTGTTACTAATGTAATTAGACCGGTAATATATGTGTACTTTTAAGATAACTTTGATTTATTTAAAAACATTGGAATATCTGGATGCGATGTAGGGATATGGAACAATTGCAGCTTTTTGAAAAGGCCCTAGGATTTTATAAAATGCCAGGTTTTTGTGTGAAATGTGACTGATTTCTATTTTTATTTAGTTGCGGTAAAGTATGAGACTTTAGAGAAGTGATACTTAAGATTGTTTAGGCATAACAGCGTTAAAACGCGTGTAACGAAGGGTTATACAATAGTTCTTAACTGCATAAATTATTAATTTTGCGTATTCGTTTGCGTAACGGTTATGAGCACACATGACGAATACGTTACGGACCAGGAGTCTTTTATTTTATAGGGTACAGAGTTTGACTCTAATTATTACTAGGTTTAAAATCGAGCCTAGCTTATGAGATGCGATTAAACGTGACGCGATGTGGTGAGTAATGCAGTTTTCGGTAAAAGGCTGTAAGGACGGTAAGGAATTCTCGTACCGGCAGCCTGAAAGCGTTATTATTAGATGTTACAAGCTAGCATCATTTGTCTTTAGGTAGACTGTCTGGAATGCACCACTAAACATAGCGTATACATCGAGATGAATGTCGCTTATAGGCTGCAGTGCATGAAAATATCTAAATATGTTTCGCGCATCATCCTGCTCATCTTCAGGAGGTCTAAGTCGTAATTGTATATATGCAGGCTCTGGTATCGCCACTGTCTGCAGGTTCTTCGTGGTTAAATACTTTGCATTTAATATTCGTGTAGTAAATTTCTCCGTTTAGATATTTTCATGCACTGCAGCCTATAAGCGACATTCATCTCGATGTATACGCTATGTTTACGATAGTAGTGCATTCCAGACAGACTGTCTACCTAAAGACAAACGTTGCTACCTTGTAACATCTAATAATAACGCTTTCAGGCTGCGGGTACGAGAATTCCTTACCGTCCTTACAGACTTTTGCCGAAAACTGCATGACTCACCACATCGCGTCACGTTTAATTGCATCTCATAAGCTAGGCTAGTTTTTAAATCTAGTAAAATTAGAGTCATTTTAAATATTTTTATTATTTTGAAGCCTTGTTATGGTTACTGGATGTAAACAACCACTTTAGACAGTTTGTTGCCACCGTTTCTTGGAATTTGAGGCAATATGGCGGACCCGCTCGGTATGTTCAAACTTTGTTATTATTTTGAAACCTAACAGTGACTTTATGGTTACCGGATGTAAACAACCCATTTAAAAGGCTTGTTGCCACCGTTATTTTGAATTTGAGGCAATATGGCAGACGCGCGGTAATTTTAAACTTTGTTATTATTTTTTATTTTGGCGCTACCGCCATTTTGAATCTTTGTTAACATGGCGACTTGCGCGGCAATTTTAAACTTAGCTTTTGAAGTTTGTTTTTGAATAACGTGGCCATGTTACAATATGGTGACTTTGGCGATAATTTTAAATTAATGCTAATTAACTTTAACATTTACTATTCGAATAAGGCGGCCATTTGTAAATATTGCGGCTAGAGTGGTAATTTTAAACTTAACTTGTTATTATTATGAATATTTATTATTGGTTTGATGTAAACAAAGGGCCATTTTGAATTTTAAACCTAACTTTCAACTTGTTATTTGAATATTACAATATGGCGGACTTGCGGGCTATTTAAATTATTTGAATAAGACAACCTTGTGACAATATGGCTACAACTTTAAACTTTATAACACTTTCAAAAGAGGTGGCTAAAGCGGTAAGATGTGAGACTCATAATTGAAAGATTCTAGGTTTGAATCCTGCGGCTTTAACCATTTCTTTTTTAAGGAACATATCCCTGGTAATTAGGGTAAATGAAGACAATTTTACATTTTACAAATATATACACTTTAAATTTATTTTTGCTTGTTTACTTACACAGATGTAGTTGCTGCGGTGTTTACTGTACACATAATTGGTTTTTGCACACTCACAGTTTCTGGTTATGGTACTTGCTTGGTATACTTCGTAACTTGCAGGACCAGTTTTAACACAGTTTATATTGGCACTGATTGTTTCTAGACCGATTGTGAGAACGTTTAGTGCAAAACAATAATCCGGCAGGAAATATGTCTATTGGAGGATTTTCGTCACAGAAACTGATGTCCGCTTTACAGTTCGCTAAGCGCCTAGATGCATTTAAATCAAAAGCACAATATCAAATATGCACTCATGTCTTGATGTTAACGTGACGTTTGTGATATACGTTAAACGTTTATTGATGTACACTTTTGCGGAGCGCATTGAGGATTGTTGTTGGTAGATCGTGTAAGCGGACCCCGAGGGTAAGCTGGTTAGAACATGCACACAAACACAGAGACTGACGGGTTACATTAGGAACTAAGCACTCACACATAACACCTGTAGTTTTAGCGTGATCTAGAAGAAACTGTATTCCTTTTTACGACAATGACGAAAATGCACTCAGGGCTCCATTTTGTATGTTTTTACAACACAGTCCGTTTGTTTCCCGTCCTGAAGGGTGATGCCACAATGAAAGCACGTAGTAAAATCAAGTTTACATGTAATGAAACCAATTAAATTAGTTGTTTGTCGAGAAAATAATAATTATTTGTAACAAACCGGCTTTTAATTATAATGTAGCTTACCTGTATGAAAGAAACCAGCGCTACTTAAATTTTCATGTTTTTGTTTAGAAGCGGTAGGCCAACTTGTAAAAGACAGCATTCGGGCGTGATATGATGAATAATACGGGTACATAGGACCATTCCACAACACGCTATTATGCTGGCTGAATTTGATAGCTGTAAAAGACAATAAATATTAAAATACTCTTATAATTATACATAGGATGACAGAAATAAATAAAAGTAAATATATACTTACAACGTTCTGGACGCGAGGTTTTCAATGTGTTGTCCATATGAGACCCGCACACGTCATTGTTACTGCTAGGCTGTTGTTGAGGTGTTTCAGGCGGAGCAGGAATGTTTCCTGCCCTACTTCCACTCCATAAAACGCACAACGAACCACGTCACCCCTGTTTATGAAGAAAAACCCAGTAGCTGCCAGTTGATTTATATCAATGAAGGGTACACACCAATAATTAACGGTTTTACAGCGATGAACTTAACTTTTTTAGTTTAAAGGCTGTAGGTTCATACTGCTTGGTGGCGACGGTAGTGGAAGCACGTATACAACCTGGCCAGCTGAGTAAATGTTAATGCGCACGGTTGGAGAGCTGGTTAGTAACTAACCGAGTTACGAACTAAAACCTGCGCACTTAGGTTCTCTATGCTTGCATCCCCCAAGGGTAAATCCATTAAAATTTCTTTTAGATAGATAACATCACAAACCACTTACAAGTTGTTGGCCCCAAAGGCAAAAGCCATCAGATGACAACTTTAGACGTGTTGCGACTTGCAGGCGTTAGCAGGAATGCGTGTTAGATAAAATTAGATAACGATTCTAGGAAAATCCATTAAGGGGATACTTAAGATAAACAGGTGACATTTTAAAACCCATTAGGGGATGCTTAACTCAGGTGTTACGGTTATTTGGACGTAAACGTGTGTAAATTAGAGCAATTTTAAACCTTTTCATTAGCAACCCTAATTTAAATTACTGCCAGCCACTATGTTTCAATATGGCGGACACGCGCGCTAACTTTAAATTATACTGCTAACTTAAGTTATAGCACTAATTTGACATTTTTGCGTTTTATTTACACAGGAATGCTAGAGGTAGTAGTGAAGGGTGTTTTAGCAAAATTAATTAGAAAGATGTACTCGTTATAACCTGTACGGACTGGGAAACGTACCTACAACAGGATGTTTGACTATGGCCAAAACAAACTGATTGAAGCAATGCGACTTGCAGGAAAATAAAATGTACTTATACCGAACAGAATTTTGCTCCCGGCTAACGAAACTTAAAAATAGAGTACAAAAACTTCCCAATTAATACTATTTAAGAACTACGTAAAGCACATAAGCACAAAGTATAGAGGGGAAATTAAGACTATAAACTGAGGTGTTTCTGTCATTAGGACGTAAGCAGTTGTAAAATAGCGCCATTTTAACATTTGTTACTAACTTGAAATTTTACTATTTGAATAAGACGGCTTTTTACAACTGGGCGGCTAGTGCGACAATTTGTACACACCTTTAACTTGTTATTTGAATAAGACGACCATTTAAAATGACGCTAGCGCGGCAATTTTAAACTTAACTTTAACTTGTTATTTAAATAAGACGGCCATTTTTAAATATTGTGAACTAGCGCACTATTTAAACCTAACTTTAACATCTTATGTGAATAAGACAGCTATTTTACAATATGGCGACTAGCGCGTTAACTTTAATTTGTTACCAACCGCCATTTTAAATTATACAGCTAACCTAACTTGTTGCGTTAGTTTTTGTAAACGAGCGCTATTTTAAAATTTGTTACTAACTTAAAAATTTACTATTTGAATAAGGCGGCCATTTGTCAAAATGGCGGCTTGTGCGGCAATTTTAAGCGCAACTTTAATTTTTTATTTGAATAAAACGGCCTTTTTACAATATGACGGTTAGTGTGGTAATTTTGAACATAACTAACTTGTTATTGTAATGAGACGGTTATTTTTACAATATGGCGAAATAACGCAGTATTTAAACCTGACTAACATCTTATGTGAATAAGACATATCTTATAATATGGTGGACTAGTGCGCTAACTTTCACTTGTTACTAACCGCCAATTTAAATTATACGGCTGACCTAGGTTATGGCACAATTTTAAACTTTTTATCTAAGATTTGTACCCTTCATTGATCTAAATCAACTGGCAGCTGCTGGGTTTTTCTTCATAAACAGGGGTCATGTGGTTCGTTGTGGGTATTGCGGAGTGGAAGTCGGGCAGTGGAAAGGAGATGATGCGTTTAAGGTCCATCAGCGTTGGAGTAAATCTTGCACATTTGTTAAGGAGTTGTTTGTAGGAAACATTCCTGCTCCGCCTGAAACATCTCAACAACAGCCTAGCAGTAGCAATGACGTGTGTGGGTCTCATATGGATAACACATTGAGAACCTCGCGTCCATAGCGTTGTAAGTACATATATACTTTTATTTATTTGTCATCCTATGTATAATTATAATAGTACGTTAATATTTATTGTCTTTTACAGCTATCAAATTCAGCCAGCATAATAGCATTCTGTGCAATGGTCCTATGTACCCGTATTATTCATCATATCACGCCCGAATGCAGTCTTTTTCAAGTTGGCCTCTCGCTTCTAAACAAAAACCTGAAAATTTAAGTAGCGCTGGTTTCTTTCATACAGGTAAGCTACATTATAATTAAAACCCGTTTTATTACAAATAATTATTATTTTCTCGACAACCAACTAATGTAATTGGCTTTATTACAGGTAAACTTGACTTTACTACGTGCTTTCATTGTGGAATCATATTAAAGGACTGGAAACTAACGGACTACTGTTGGAAAAACATGCAAAATCGAGCCCTGAGTGCATTTTCGTCGTTATCATTATAGCCGCAATATTTACAAATATCCGCCTTATTCAAATAGTAAATGTTTAATTTAGTCAGAATTCATTTAAAATTATCGCCAGTCACCATATTGTAACATGGCCACTTTATTCAAATAACAAAGTTCAAAAGCTAAGTTTAAAATTGCCACGCAAGTCGCCATGTTAACAAAGATTCGAAATGGCGGTAGCGTCAAAATAAAAAATAATAACAAAGTTTAAAATTACCGCACGTCTGCCATATTGCCACAAATTCAAAATAACAGTGGCAACAAGCCGTCTAAATGTGTTGTTTACATCCGGTAACCATAAAGTTACTGTTAGGTTTCAAAATAATAACAACGTTCAAAATCGCCGAGCGTGTCCACCATACTGCTTCAAATTCCAAGTAACGTTGGCAACAAGCTGTCTAAAGGGGTTGTTTACATCCAGTAACCATAACAAGGCTTCAAAATAATGACAATATTTAAAATTACCGGGCAAGCCGCCATATTAGAAAAAATTCAAAATGGCGCTTTGTTTATCATAACAATTTAAAGTTAGGGTGAGCACGGCGCCACACTCTCTACCTCATTGTTTACATAACATCGCCTAGGGCTGTTTACATCACGCGACAATAACATTTCAAAATAATAACAATTTAAAGTTTGGTTAAGAGGAAAGGTCATTCACTCCTCCGCCATCTTTGTTGACATCACGCGATCGCCTGAAGGCCTAAAAAGTGTTGGAAGAGTTAGCTTTGTAAATAATAACAAGTTAAAGTTAGGTTAAGTCTTGGCGCCATACTGTCTGGAAGCAATGTTTGCCGCCTGAGTGGAAGGGTGGGAGGGGAAGGTTAGGTTAGTTTAGTGTGACGTCACGATGGTCGGTGGAGGGAGTGCCATACCGCAACCCTTACTACTTACTGCCGGCGCAGTGTCATCTGGCCGGAATTTACCGGCGTTTCGGAACATTGTTCTGTCTTCCTTTTGAAAGTAACACAACTCAGAAACGTCAATTCGTTTATAGTAGCATATATGGCTTCATCTCGCAGAAGACGGGACACTACGTAGAAACAAATGTGAAAACTCGACATCTCGCAAAGTTCAAACACATAAATAGAACAGGTATATAAGCAAGAAAAATAAAAAAAGAAAGATATCAAGAAAAGAAAGATTGTACGGATGAAATCGGCTGTAGAGGCGAGTGCTGATGTTTATAATTTTCACAGCGGACACATTTTAACATTCTGGTCTTCATCCAGTTGGTAGGCCAGGCAATAGCATAGCCAGACTCCAATGCAGATCTAACCACATAGCAAGGTGCTTGTGCTAGGTAGCAGGTCTCTTATATTGTACTTTTTCGTGATAATTTGTTGTAGAACGGAGCCCTTACCTACGTTGATAGCCAATACAGGCCCACAATCTATGTGGACCTTTGTTCACGTATCGCGAATGAAATATTTCCTCATGGATCGTGGAATGCTCAGTCATTATACGTGTCAATAAGAAATAGCATGCATTGGGGTCAGTTTTATGAAATGAACCAAAGTTACAACGTTGTAGTCAGGTCCATGGTACAGTGTGATTCTTTCGGTACTAGACCCAAGAAAATGTGAATATCTCAGACTATTCATTACATTTTGAACATGCATATATGACTAAATACCTTGCTTCATGAGAATCATGTTGATACAAGAGGAGATGCAGGAAATATTTGCCACCACTGTCCAGGCGGAGCTGAACGCGAGTCTTCATGTTTGCGAAAGTGGCTGCAAGTTGTCAGGCGAGGGTCGTGAGGAAAGGACCTGTTTTCTTCGAGAGGCTAAGGGTTGCTACCTGAGTCCCGGGCAAGTATTGACAACTGGGCGGCGAGTTTTTCCCACGTCTCGAAAACCTCGCAACGCGCTGCTCAGGAGCAGGGAAAAGAAGTGATAGTGTGTGTAGGGACCATGATACTGAATGCAGCAACATTAGCGATGTTACTGGCAATTGGTGGAGTGGAAAATAATCCTTGAGCTGTCGGGGAGACTGAGAGGATCATGCGGGTATTGTGCAGTGGTTGCGATAAAATTCTGAAATCAGGGACCCAATGTGACACATGTGGACGCTGGTTCCACAACAGCTGTGGAAATGTGAAAGTTCGTGTTGCTGAGAATGGAAAATGGGCTTGCGATAAATGCAGAACGGAGAGACTTTGAGTACTGGAAGAGAAACTGAAGGACGCTGTACATCAAATTAATACGCTAACAAGGAAAAACAAAACTCTGGAGGAAAAATTACGACTAGCGACAGAAGGGAGTGAGTTGGCAGCAGTGAAAAGGTACAGGGACATAAAAAAGTGGTGAATGCCTAGTGCTGGGAGATTCTATTATACGTAACGTGGGAATCGAGTGTCCAGACATTAAATTTGTGTGTTTTCCGGGCATCAGGACAGAGCAGCTACAAAGAGTTATTGAGGAAAGGGACCTTGGAAACCCAGACGCAGTTGTCATCCATGTAGGCACAAATAACATAAAAAGAACTAGAAACCTCGATTACTTAATGGGTGATGTATACGACATGTTAATCACGGTAAAGTCTGAGTTCGCTGCATCCAGGTTTGTATTAAGTGGTGTACTACGAAGGAGAGATGTGTCATGGCGGCTCATTGGAGAAACAAACGACAGACTAGAGTGGGTTGCAAGTACTGTAGGAATAACCTTTGTAGACCCAAATTGCTGGGTGAATGACAGGGACTATAGTGGAGATGGCATACATATTAACCGAAGGGGAGCGAGGCATCTGGGATAGCTGTACTGGAGAATATGTCAGGTCGGCAGCGGTGGACAGGGGGCGAGGAGTAAAAGACCTTGCATAGCTGAAAGGATCTCTAGCGATGGTACATCGGGGGAAACAGGAAGGACATCAACATGGGCACACCTGTCGGCGGGCTGGGGACCGGCGATGAGAGACGGGCCAACATTATAATGCCCCGGGGGTTGTCGAAACACGCTTGACACCTTTGTAATGGCCACGGATATCGTAGAACAACCCGTTGCTACCAATGTAATGCCACGGAGGTTGTTGAACCACCGGTGACACCTTTGTAATAACCCATGTGTTCGAGAATCACCGGAGTCACTTATGTAATGACCTGAGGGGGGTCGGGTCGTGGTCGATGCCACGATAGGGTAGATATGCTGCCACCAGCCAAGCGAACGTGGCACGAATCGAAACTGGGGTGGAAGAGGGGATAATAACCAATACGCAGGTATACAAAAGCAATATAGGTATATTCTAGGTGTGACTAGTAGGAACAAAATACGTAAAATGAGTGTATAACACGAATGCTGTCACACCTATACTGGTTACGCCGGGGGGAAATAGAGTTTAAACCGAAATTTAGTGGTGAATAAGTACCGTGGTAATAGCGAGCGGTTCAGCCCGACTTACCTCCGAACAG
>Ga0268261_10004612_pt1 | contig 10341 bp, 9 predicted proteins | sample TergutNc150P1_FD_190353 | JGI IMG/M metagenome (GOLD analysis project Ga0268261, IMG submission 190353) | Nasutitermes corniger P1 segment gut microbial community from laboratory colony in Florida, USA - Nc150 P1 (SPAdes) (version 2) | ecosystem: Host-associated > Arthropoda: Insects > Digestive...
TACGCCACCCACAGCACACTCAAACCTGTTCCAGCTCTTCCACGATAGCGGCAGATAGCAGCAACGGTGTGACAAATACCAGATGCTGTAGATACAGTTGTATGCGCTCCTGATGATGGGTGGAAGTACCACCAGAAACATGCAGAGCAGTTTCCAGATATAAATAAATTGTGTAACGTTGCATCTTGTTGGATATGTATTGGAATAATACAGGGTGTCCCAGTACTTACCAAACCCGGCATTTCTTTAATAATTCTAAAACCAATGAAGATATTACAACGAGATTTGAACAGGAGTACGTTCGTTGTGTGAGAAATGAAGAGGAATGTGTCTGTAGTGTGTGTCTGTTTCGTTGCAATATCTTCATTGGTTTTAGAATTATTAAAAAAATGGCGGGTTTGGTAGGTAGTGGGACATCCTATATTAGGAGCTCACTTTATTCTCCACATTAGCAGGATAAGGATTAAACCCTTTTATATCACTCGGGCAACAAGCCTATATGAAGGCAAGCCAACCATTCAAGGGTTAGAATCAAGATACAAAACACATCACACTTACAGCAGCGGTTATTCATTCCCCGACGGTCCTTGGCTTCGTTGCAAGGAACCAACTACCGTAATGCACCCAGTTTTATTAGACATATAACTATAAAAATGAGGAAGAGTAAAGTAATTGACTACTTTAATTCCAAAAATGGGGTTTTGGTATAAATCCCCATCATTTACGTTACAGTCGTTTGTTTGTTACCACAAGATCGATGTGCGACGTCTATAAATTTCTTCACAGCCTTCATATAGGGAAAGGGGAGAGTCGGCGTGTTTTTGTTGCGGGTCGCTTCACGTCAATTCGGCCTGTTTTATTGCTTTCTAAGAACACTGAATGAGATGAAAAGATAATACCTTTATCGCCAGCCACACAGTGATATATGAGCACGAGCACGGTGTCTGCACAAAGATCAGAAATAACGCAGTTCCTCCAATCGTCAATCGCTCCATCTCACACACAAAGATGGGGATAAAGGATGGAAGAAATCAGGTTCATTTTGAAGGAATTCTTTTTTACATGTAAGACGCACCGTACAAGCCTACAGCGTACGTGCAGCTTACGTAATAGGCTAGTGTTTCTAAACAAACGGGTTTTAAGTTTGCAAGTCTTAAAATTTCACTTTGATCAATTCAAAAGGAGTTTCAGGCAGAAATTACAAAAGCTACTGCTATTATTATTATTATTATTATTATTTATTATCATCATCATCACCATTACCATCACCATCATCAGTGCTACTGCCACTACTGCCACCGAGTAAAAACTCAATTGCAGTAAGTAAGTAAGTAAGTAAGTAAGTAAGTAAGTAAGTAAGTAAGTAAGTAAGTAAGTAAGTAAGTAAGTAAGTAAGTAATAATAATAATAATAATTATTATTATTAAAAACTTTCTACTTATGTACAAATTCCGTTTACATTTCTCTTGTAGGATATAACCTTAGAGATTCGCATGGCTGCCATGTTGTAACTGTAGACCCACGAAACAGTATCATGACCCAAGAACATACCAAACTTCAAATGCCTACTTCTAACAAATCGTTACACAGCGCCATTGAGCTAAAAGCGAAAGGATATAATTGCAGGGTGGCCACGTTATATTTCATTTTCCAAAAAGACGGAAGAGTAACTAAATAACAGTTGAAGATTTTAAAACAGCTGTTACTGTACATCGTTTGCGGAAGGAGCATTAAGTGGCACAACAAGCACTTACATGGTTTAGTTTAATGCAACTGTGTTTTGTTCAGTAGCTACATGTGTCGGCCTTAAGTCGACCATCATCAGGCCTTAGATACAATATTTTATAAATAATGTGTATATAGTATATGTAAATTCTGTATTTATGGCCAGATGATGGTCGACTTCGGCCGAAACATGTAGCAACTAAATAAAACATAGCTGTGTTGGAATGAAACATGAATATTTAGACACAATGGGGCGAATTCTATCAAGTTATGTTCAGTGGCACCAGTTTCGCTTTACTTTCGCTATTTCCTGCGTCCGCCATGTTATTGCTACTGATGTAGGAATTGCCTTCAGCAGCATAACTTCAAAAAAATTAATCATACTGGGTTCAGCTGCACTGGGCACACAAACACATATACACTGCACTGGGCACACAAACACATGTACACTGCACTGGGCACACAAACACATATACACTGCACTATATGCTGATTATCTTACTCTTTTCTTAGAACAGGAGTGAAAGGCAAATATAGCACTGGTGATAACAGCTCAGCTTCTAGCAAGGTGATGCTGGGCCTTCATTTAGTTCCTGATAGTTGCTTAGCTCGTCAAGAAATTTATACTTTTGTAAAACATTTCAAAGTGCACTCATAAAAGAAGACAATCAGAATCTGGCCTCAGCCAGAATAATTCAGTTAATATCTTAAAAGAGTAATTACATACACAAGATTTAAATGGGATTATTGTGAATTACAGACGTAAGAGGACAAAATATTTACTGAGAATGAACGACACACGTGTTCCAAAATTAGTGTAAGAATACATTCAAACAGACAAAAAAAGTAGGTAGACCAAGGGAAAGATGGACAGACCAACACCCAAGAAGACAGAAAAAGCGCGAAAAGGCTTACACCCCGTTGCCAATAACGTCCTTAAAAATAATTTCTCGAATAGCAAGTACAATTACCCCATCCATCCCTCTATACATCTACACAGCAGTAATATTAAGTGGGTTTCCAACTAAAATTTTATATTTATTTATTTTTATTTTGTAAAACGTAAGCAATCGATTCACCAACACAAGAGGGTATTCAGTTACAGCAGCAGAGCAAACCATTCACAGCGTGCCTGATACGAACGTATACAGCAACAGTACTAAGCAGATGAAGCCCAACAATTCGGAATTAAATACTACAACTGCGTGGAATCTACAATAATTCTCTGGTTAGTTCTACACTTGCAGGATACTGTAAAACGAATTGCTATTTAATTAAGTAAATGTGTACAGACGTCCCTGCCCACACAACAAAGGCATTAGAGTCGCCACAAGTTCAGGTCCCGTGGAAAGAACCTCCGATACATACTGCATTTGAGGCTAGGTGGGCACAAGACCCCGGTCTATGAGTGTTGGAGAACAGAAACCTCTGCTGCCCCGCTGGGAATCAAGTCCCGGATGATCCGGGACGTAGCCTAGTCAATATACTAACTGCGACATAGCGATTCCGATCTGATTGTAAGTAATCACATATTAGTAATAACTAGTAAACATTATAATTACATGTTTGTGTTTTCCTTAATGAAGCAGCAAACAAATCACACGAAGAACAAGTTCAGTAACTACACAGGAACGCGCCAAAACACACAAAATATCATTGTCGTATGAAGACGAGACAATTAATTAAAGAGCTAAATCCGTTAGGGACACAAATTTTTGTTAGTGTTCACAACCGTAAATGTTTATCAGGGTCTGTTATTACATTTCCTTGAAGCATTTTATGTCTGTACAGATTTCGTCTGCGTTAAACTGGTCGACCATAACCTCGAAGTTTCTTCCCGTCGCTGTATCTGATAACTGTTGATTTACAAACCATATTTCGTAAACATTTGCGGCTATACTCAAACCAATCAATCAATAAACCAATCCAGCAGTCTCCTTAAACTACAGATTGATCATTACATTCACGAATTCCAGCCAAATGGAATAATTCCCTGTCAATTTCCTAATAAGATCGAAAACTAATGAACTTACATGCATTCACGGCACGTAGAGCCTACAGGTTTATACAAACGCGTGTACGCAAATAACCGCCCACTCACACTCTCAATAATCAGGAAAGAGAATTACACAAATTGTATGTACCTGTTTTGAAAAGAAACTAGGTCCTAACCAATTCACACTCTCTTCACATATTTACTCTTGTATATTTTACCAGCATTCACATACTGCGAAATATGCACTGAAACAAAAGAATATTCACACGCGCAAGGCCTGCAGTATCATACAAAGCGGCTTATCAGATCGTAGTAACAGGTCTGTCCTTATACAATTTATAACCTTTTGTCTGACCGCAAAACGTGTATTCCATATCACATGGAATTAAACCAGAATACAGCGATATATCATACACGATGAGTGAATGTTTCTCAACTATTTTGCCTTAATTTTCCGGCACGAAAATGGCATTTATGGGCACTATATTACGACTGGGTATTTAAGCCTCCTGATCTGCAGTATTTCTTCTAATTATTTCATACACAGCACAATTAATATAAGCTGGCCCAGATGGCTTGTGAAGAGGATCATCAGGTACACTGGAACGAAGCCAAAATTCTGCAAATTGGAACTAAAAGTAGGCAGATAAATACACAGAATCATGTCACATGGTGCATTTGACACATTCCATCAGCCAGCCCAAGTTAGAAACTTCACCCATGTCAATCCCACTGGCAAACAAAGGGGAGCCACTATTTTGACATGTCAGTGGGACCTGGACAGCTCCTTATTCTTTCCTCATATTTTACTTCATTTGTAGTCATGTTTCTTCAGAATTAGACAGGTGGGGATTAGGTTTTTGGTTTCAATTGGTGATAATAAATTTGAATTTGTCATCTGTTTCAATTACAAGATTCTGTCACCAATGACACAATTTTTATGACAGTTTGACATGTACTGGAGTGTGGAAGAGACAGTCCACGAACCCACTGACATCTGTACACAGCAGAGGGTATCGATTGACACACAGATGACTTTTGTTGCCATGTTTAAACTGAGGGTTGCTCTTCCAGATCACTGTGAATGTAATGACCAAGATGAAATACAGGCCACATTACTGAAGAGGAACCATTAATGTGAGCTTGCAATTCAGCTCTTTCACTATAATATTCTTGTAAGTCTATATGATGCCAAATGGTAGGAGGTGTAGTGCATAGTGAACTGCAAATGATAGATAAGTGGTCATAGCCTGATCTGATGTACTAACTTGGCACATGCCTGGAGGGACTGAGGAAAACCAAGGAAAATCTCTGTCAGCGTAGCTGGTGTCCTCTTAAATATTGACCAGGTACATCTGGAGTACCTGTACCTGCAGCCAAATTGCTTGGCCTCAGGAATTTTTGTGACTGGCATTCAGTTATGAAATATACCAAGTATTAACACTTGGAAACCTGAGATTCATACAAATAATATTTGAAACTTCAGTTCCTACCTCACAGAAAACAACTGCTGTTTATTGTGGAAATCATATACAACACATAAATACACTGCACAGCTTTCCAATGCTGAAGCAGGCAGTATGTGCAGTAACTGCTATGCTTTAACGTGTTAATATATTTATTAATGTAAACAACAGCAAAACAACTTGACTAGAAGACAGTTTTAATACACAGAACAACTCTAGTGTACAAAGAGCAAACAATAACAATATAGGCCTAGAATGTAATGCAACAATATGCACACACACACACACACACACACACACACACACACACACACACACACACACACACACAAAAGTTAACACAGTACCACTGTTGTAAGAATGCATGTGCTCTCAAATGTTTAACTTTGCTCTGTACTGACTATATCGGACCATGTGCAGGTCTGCACTGTGTGATGTGGCGCCAGACGGCAGGCTTATCTTCCCTTAAGTAAATCTCAGCTGCTTTCCCACAGCAGTTAATACTGTAGAAATGAACTGACAACACCCCTGCCACTGGACGGAATTTGTTTGAAAGAAAAGAGTGCAACACAGTCATTGTGTGCCACTGTGATTGTTCTTTGTTTAGAATTAATTACAAGGCATTATAGACACAGTGCAAGAAAGTGTCTTGTTTGGAGGTCAGTTATGCCCACCTGTCAGTCTGTGACAGTACCAGCACCTAAACCACTGGACATATATTTTAAAAATTCAGAATCAGATGGTTTCGCTGGAACTTGTCAGCAGTCCTGTTTTTCAGCCAGACTGACCCATAATGACAAGCACTTTACTTCAGGTATATGGACTTCTTTGTGCATCACAAAGTAACTGAAATCTGGTAAAATTCAATATGACTGATCTTAACATACTCATTGTAAAGAATGCCACCGGGAATTTTGTGCACTACAGTACAGGGTACTTCTTTTTTAAAGTTGCTTAGTCTCTGATAAATTTTATTATAATGTAGGATGTGTAGTGACATTACTAACACAATTGTGGACACTCCTTGTCTTATAGTGAATAGAAATGGTTTGTTGCTTACACAGTCATTCCCAGTTAAGTTAGTTGTGTAGAGAAAAACATTAAAAATTGGCATCCCATCTCAGTGCAACAATCAACATGCACTTATTAGCCATAAACTGAAATACTGGTTGATAGTTTGAGCTCACATTAAATACTGATTGTATGATATAAGGATCTGACAGCAGTGAACAAAGAGACTAGTGTCGTCTGGGATGTGACACCATCAAGTGTGACAGGCAGGTACAGTTTTGGAATGATACTCTGCCTCCATCTTCAGAGAAGACAAACAAGCTACACAGAAAAAGGAAGAGGTCATAATGAATCTAGTATTCAGGTATCAAATACCTCCATTAAAACCTCTGTGGTAACAACATACAGGCTATTGTGTTTGGATGTCACCTTATAGCAGGCCCTTGAAACTGGCCACAATGGCAGTGATGGTGAACAAACCCACGGTACAGTGGTAAAGGTTCTTTGACCTCTGCACATGAATACGCTTGCCATTACTTAAGCATAAGAAATTACCTGAGAGACGAAAGGCAGTGCTGCTGGCCTGACTGACCATGAGGCTCTGCCATTCATCAACTTGCCTCAAAGTTTCTTCTCGTAGCCTCTTAGCCTGGAGTTTGTACCTTCAGGGAGGTTGGTGTCATCATACACATTCAGGAGTGCTTACTAAACTTTATCGAAAACATACTCACAGTTTTAGTCCCATATATTTTATTATTCAGCACACACACACACACACACACACACACACACACACACACACACACACACACACACACACACATATTCAAGAAGTATATGATGATCCACAATGTTCCCCTCATTATATATTGTGGCCAAGTACAGGAGTTGCCCTGCCAAATGGGTGGATGATCCACCACCATCTCTACTTATAAAGCCGTCTGCACGAACAGTCCTACAATTACACTCCACCAATAACTTGTTTCCTTGGTTTGCAGCTGGATTTAGAAGTCCTGTATGTCCAGTTACCAAGGGTTCAGCTCACAGAATGAGCAAGGTAGCTGCTGCTAAGACCAACCAGATACCCTTGTCTACACTGCTTCACTCCACAGCCCTCCTGGAAACACATACAATATCCAGTCTTCTCATTGACACTTCCTTCTCTGAATTTCTCCTTACAATTTTGCCCTGAAAAATTTTTTGAAACTTCTGCCTCTTCACTATTTGTGCATAATTTCCCATTGACAAACTGCCCTTTTGTCGAGCCACCATCTCCCACTGGCTTCTGTCCTCCATGCCCTGCAGCTGTACTGTCCTTTTCAAAACACTTTACGCTCTGTATACTGAAATGGAGACAACAGATTCTTCCAAACATCTGACACCAACCTACCAAACTACATGGTGTCACATCCCAGCAGATCACAATCTTTGAATGCTGACTATTTTCAACTACAAATTTATACTAATATATTATAACTTCTTCTTCTTCAAACTCAGGGGCTGTAGGTGTACAAGCCTGTAGTGACGTTCAGATGTTTTAAACAGTGAGGGTATATTTGTGACCATCACCAACATGTCTTGTGGACTGCTTTCTCCTCTGGTGGGGAAACAGCAATGACTGATACATGGTGGACTGTAAATGAATGTAAATATTGATATACATACATGAAAACATGGTTCTTGTGTACAGTTTGTTTACCCATCTCTTCAAAAATAGAAATAACAATGGCACAACAAGACATAGCTGTATGTTGGTCAGTATACTGATGCAGCTCAGTGTGATTTGACATGAACCAATACCACACCTACACAATGTCAACCTTCAGTACTCCTCATTATCTTCATCTGAAGCAGCATCTTCCTGTACTTCTTGGTAGTCCAGTTCTAGTGCAGCAAGATCTTCACGAGCTTCAGAAAATTCACCTGAGGATCAAGATGATACTAAAGTTTAAATTTCAGTTAGTGGGGAGTTACGATGTATTGAAACAGATCATTGTACACACAAAGTAAAGCAGACCTGGTCATTTGCAGATATGGGGTTCAAATCCTCTAGTACATTACAAGTCACATAGTATTTACCTTCTTCCATGCCTTCTCCAACGTACCAATGAACAAAAGCTCTTTTAGCAAACATCAGGTCAAACTTGTGATCTATTCTCATCCAAGCATCCATGATGGCCGTAGTGTTACACAGACAGCACACAGCCCGCTCCACTTTTGCCAAGTCTCCGCCAGGAACTACTGTTGGTGGCTGATAATTAATGCCAACCTAAAATAAAACACACTTATCTCCTTTCACATAAGCAGGCCAGTGGCATGTATAATATGTGTCATACTGAAAGCAACTTGTGTCAGTGCATCCCCCTGTGACGCACAGTACGGTGATATATACATTGAACAGATTTAACGTTTATGGGTCTGTGCATCGTAAATATATTGCAATACATATCCAACAAGATGCAACTTTACACAGTTTATTGATATCTGGAAACTGCTCTACATGTTTCAGGTGGTACCTCCACCCATCATCAGGAGTGCATACAAATGTATGTACAGCATCTGGTATTCGTCAGACCGTTACTGCTACCTGCCGCTAGCGGCAGGTAGCAGTAACAGTGTGACTAATACCAGATGCTGTAGATACAGTTGTATGCGCTCCTGATGATGGGTGGAGGTACCACCTGAAACATGTAGAGCAGTTTCCAGATATAAATATACTGTTTAAAGTTGCATCTTTGTTGGATATATATTGGAATATCATTAAACAGAAACTGCGATGTTCAGGGTTCTCCTATCTGTTTTCCTTTCTTGAAGCAAATTTGTGTTGGCAGTAGTGGAAAAATAAAGAAATGGAAACAGAGGGACTACAGTGGGAGATTATCGAACACTTCAGCAGCATTAAATGGCACACTCTCTGGATTCCATTAGCTAAGGTAATGTAAGTCTTTTTCTCCTCTATCCTAGGCTTGGTGAAAGGCTTGCAGTAAAGAACCTGTGCTGAGTACTTAAAGGATGGATGCCTTCCAACAAGTTACTGAGGGGGTTCACTCACAAAATATGAGCCAAGGTATCATTATGAATAGCAACAGGTGCAAAGACATTCCATTCTGATCCTACCAACAGCCAGTCAACATAATCCACATGACATGTACCAATTGCTGTATATACACAGTAGTACCTCCTGATGATGAGCAGTAATCCTGCTTGAAACATGTAGAGGTTAATTACTGAAATAAATTGAACGAAAACAGTGCATCTTGTTGGTTCATATTGTACAGACATACTCTCTATAGCACTCAGAAACACAATGTGCATGTGCACAAATACACAGACAAACACAACACAGCTTGCCTTGAAGCCTGTAGGGCACCATTCAACAAACTGAATGGTTTTCTCCTTCTTAATCATGGAGATGGCTGAGTTCACATCCTTGGGTACCACATCACCACGGTACAGCATGCAGACTGCCATGTACTTCCCTTTTCGTGGATCACAGTTCACCTACCAACACACTCTAATTGTAAGATCACACAGGGTACTGAATTTTCACCACTTTAATCTGATTCAACCCCGCAGTCTCCTTTACAAATGACACAACAGTTACGTCTGCAGTAACTAAATATGAAAGCAGAGTGGCAGTGCCGTGTCACAGTGACCAGAGGTCTGCCTCCGCGCAGCGGAAGACATATGTTCGACACTCACCATATTTACGACTACATCACAGACCAACAAGTGTAACAATTTCACATGTACCATTTGATTCTGTGGTTCAAAGCAGGCCTTAGTTATCTCTGCAACAGTGACTTGCTCATGGCCTACCTTCTCTGCTGACAACACAGGAGCGTATGTGGCCTGTAACATACACAAGTCATTTCAGGATGGGCGACAGGCTACTGAAGAACAGAATACTTAGAGACGTCATACATTTTGTTAATTTGGTCTTTGTACTACCCTACTTTAAATATAAAAACCAAAATATTTAGGATATGGTTTATTAGCCATCTGCAGGAGGAGATGAACACATTAACCCTTAGGTGACTAATGTCATATATATATGGAGCACCCATTCTTGATGTTTCTAGATCACACACAACGACGCAGCACAGTCGGTAGGACTCCTCCGGACGAGTGATCAGCTCGTCG
>Ga0268261_10004613_pt1 | contig 10341 bp, 3 predicted proteins | sample TergutNc150P1_FD_190353 | JGI IMG/M metagenome (GOLD analysis project Ga0268261, IMG submission 190353) | Nasutitermes corniger P1 segment gut microbial community from laboratory colony in Florida, USA - Nc150 P1 (SPAdes) (version 2) | ecosystem: Host-associated > Arthropoda: Insects > Digestive...
TTCTCACGAGTTGTCTAAGTACAGATAAACATTATTTAAACACGATCGTTAGAAAAATTAGAACTTTTGTTACCAACTCACGTCCTTAATTTATTTTTTCGATAATGATAATATTGGAGTGACAAATATATATAAGGTTTGTATCATACTCATGTATCGGTGTAAGTGCTTTACAGTTGCTTTGCGTATTCTTACTCTTTGTTATATTTTAAAGTACATCTCAAAATATCCAAATCCTACTTTTCAGCATAGACACCTTAATTAAATTATTCTTCCTTCACTGTTACCGATAGCTCAGGCAGTACCTATATCTCGCTTTGACGTCTTTACTTGTTTTATACAAACGCAGCTGACTATGCTAGGTCGCGGAAAAAACCATAATTCTGACTAATCGACACACTGTGTACTTTATCTTGCTAGTTCCGAGAACACTTCCACGGGCACTTTACATTAGAGCGTGCAGTTAGGAAAACGAGCTTTATGTGTGTGTGTGTGTGTGTGGGTGGGTCGAGTTTCTTCTTTCGTTAAAAATAGCTACCGTGCTTATCATAATGCATTATCGATATGAAATTCGCCGCCAGAATAAAACTTTGCAAACCGATTAATCTCAAGCGAGCTTAAATCATAGCTTTTCCACAAGTTATGAGTGGGATATATGAAATGTAACTTGTAAAAAGTACTTTATATGGTATTTAAATTTTGACATGTATATGTCTTATGGTTGGGTGTCCGCCTGAAATTACCTTGTCACACGACCTCGACAGTAAATTTTTTAATCGTAATTACGTCACAACGCGATAAAATAATGCGCATCCGGCCACGCGCCATTCGCTATATGGTAAATGGACTCTGTATTCAGTGCTCGTATCTGTGACGTCATTACACGCATGCTCATCCCAGTACATCGCGACGCGTAGGAGACACAATAACCACTCGAGGTTAGCCATTGTCCGTCGCAGTGTTACGTGTGACGTTGACTAGTAAAGACGTCGGTAATTATAGTCGCTATGTCAGACGATAGTTATACTCAGAAGCAAGCGAGATTGGACGTTTACGAATTTATCGCGAAGAATCCAAATGCGCTCAATCTCGGTAAAAGTGAGCTTCTTGCCGAAATAGAGTCATTCAAGCATGAAAAGTATAAGAAACGGAAAAGTAACGCGGATTATTGCAGGGAGAATAGGGCAAAGAAACGAAAGCTATCGCAGGCTAATACACAACAACAACAGCGGGTCGAGAAACTAAGCGCTGCGGAACGTCAGAAAGAATGTCGCTTAAGAAAGAAGGCGGAAAAGCAACAGCAGACTAGCGACGCGCAGGCTAATACACAACAACAACAGCGTGTCAGTAGACCTGAGATCGAAGCAGAGGACGACGATGATGATTATGTGTTTCAAGTTAAGCACGCTCCGTTCGTACCGGGAGACACTACTTCGATCGATGCGGAATTCAAGAAGCGGTTCTATGATAACAATAGCACGAATCATGCATATGTCATATCGCTCTAAGACATATACATGGAACGACGTAATTCTCGTTAAGAGAAGTATGATTCGGGTTTTTTTTAGAACTACATTAATTTCTTACAACACAATTTACCACTATGCTTCATGTCGTCATAAGCTGATCACCTTCAATACAATAAATCCCTGCTGATTGTAATGCATCATGGTTTTAGAGGCAATGACGTTCCTATATGAAACATGAAGAAAGCCAGGAGGTGGATAAGGTAACAACATTACTGGTGGCAACATTCAGGGTATAAGGTTGGCCATAGTATTAATCCTGTAAGGCCCAAATGGACTACAATGAGACCTACAAATATGAGATGCTTCTATGCAGGAATTAGCTCACACAGTGAAACACAAATCTATTGACAGTTTGTGGTAATGGCACTGTCCAGAGTTGTAACAGGTAATGACTAAAACCACAACAGTTGATGAACGGTATGCATTCTACACACCTACTGATTGTCACCACTGCTGCCATGGAAACACACCCCACTGTGATGACGGTCTTCCAAGCATTTTCTAGTACACTGTTGTTATTCATATGCTGCAACCTGAGAGCAGAAATCAATAGATCACTTGTAAATAACATTACATTAAACAATGAAGTTCTAGAATACAAGCTATAAGAACAGACACACATGAAATAAGAATAAAACTGCTTCCCTTGAAACTAATTTCCTATGATTGCAACACGCATTTTACATATTTCTAAAAGTTCCACAAAACAACCATCAAAGCCAAACAAAGGTACTGACTGCATTTAATTCAGCAGTTACATTCTTCTTGATGTCCTCGATGTCCTAAAATCTTCTTCCTCTGAAGGCAGTTTCCACTTCAAGGAACAGAAAAAAAAATCAGCTGGCACAAGGTCAGGTGAGTGCAGCAAGTGGCTGATATCATCATAACATGATTCATCAGGTAGTGCTTCACTACTGAGGCAGAATACGCAGAGGCACTATCATGCATACAGAACCAACTGCCTTTCTCTTGAAATTAAAGTCTCATGATCAAAATACATTTCAATATCCTTCCCGCATCTGCATGTAGAATTCACCATTCACTGCTTTTGCTCCAGGCACAGATTCTTTGTATATCACACTCTGTTTAGAGAAGGCAAACATTTCTGTATGTCAATTTTGAAGCAAACTTTCTCCACTCCATGCTCTGAAGTTCTGTTTCATGATTGTACTGGACCACACAAGGTTCACCTCCCATAACAACATAACTGAGACACCGTGGAATGGTCTGACAGGTCTGGAAGAAGTCTTCATAAGCTAGGTTCCTATTGCTCATCTGTGAGACTGTGTGGAAAAATTCTGTGCAGATCTTCCTCTTTAAAAACTTTTTTTGAATGAACTGGAAACTGTCTTGCAGTTAATGTGAACCCAATCTTCCACCACTTCTCCAGCCATTTAATGGTCTCTGGCCAACAGTTCACAAACAACTGTAACCACTTCCAGATTATGTGCAGCAGAAGGCTGTCCAATCCTTGGATCACCCTCACAGTATTATGTGCCCTTTTCAAGAATACGAAGACTCACATGAGACAAAGCTTCAGTTCTGTAGACAATTTCAAGTATTTTGATTGTTTGTTTAGCAGTTTTCCAGATGTTGAAACAAAACTTAAGTTCACTCATACTCCATGAGAGAAAAAAAACCACAGCCCACATTCAAGGCTGCTACAGACAAATTGAATGAGCTGTAACTCTACATTTCTTGTGTTTGTAACACAAACACAACTGAGTCAGAAATGTTTAACATGCTGAATCATATGAGGATTCCAGCACCAGTCAGGAAACTCTATTGTTTGACATCACATTTCAGACATAATTTGTAGAAACATTCATTGTCTCTCTTTATAGAAATTTCATGTCCCCAGCTTCAATGGTAGCAGTAATTATCAGTGTCAAACTGACTCCTAACTGAAAATTGTAAACAGGCATGACACTGTTTGTTGTCTACAAAATATTTACCTAACAAAACATGCATATTTTCCCAAGACCTCTTATCCTACTTAAGAACACAATAGTATGCACCAAAACTGCTGCTACTATGAGGGTGGTCTGAAAAGTTCTCAGCCTAACAATGAAAAAAATGAATTTATAATTTCAAAATTATTTTTAATTTTCAACATAATCTCCCTTACGAATAATACATTTATTCCAGCGATGCTCCAGCACCATTATCCCGTCCCTGTAGTGGTTCTTTGTAAGTTCTGCAAAATACCCCTCTACAGCTGCAATTCCCTCCTGATTCGAAGAAAAACACTGACCAGCGAGGAAGAGTTTGAGTTTTGGGAAGAGACAGAAGTCAGAGGGAGCCAAATCTGGGGAATAGGGTGGATGTTCCAACAATTCATAATGCAGATCCCTTAATTTTCCCATTGCCAAAACACTTTTGTGGGTGGGTGCACTGTCCTGATGAAAGATGATTTTTTTCTTTTGCAAACCGTGTCTTTTCTCACAAATTTTTTTGTCTAGTCTGGTTAAAAGATTGGAATAATATTCCCTGGTTATTGTTTTACCCTTTTCAACATAACCAATAAACAAAATGCCTTCAGCATCCCAAAACACCGATGCCATGACCTTTCCTGCTGATGGAACCGACCTTGTCTTCTTTGGCGCTGAACAACTGGCTTCTGTCCACTGTTTTGACTGCTGTTTGGATTCTGGTGTGTAATGGTGAATCCAGTTTTCATCCATAATAATAAATCGATGCACAAAATGAGGTTCATTTTTGTTAAAATGCTCCAAGCACTGGTCAGAGATTTTCATGGGAGTGCATTTTTGATCTGTGAGCAGGTGCGGCACCCATCTTGCGCAAAGCTTTTTCATATCCAATTGTTCATGCAGAATATATCCTACATGTTCTTTTGAAATGCCTATAGTCTCAGCAATTTCACGCACTTTCATCTGCCGGTCATCCAATACCATCTCGTGCACTTGTTCAATGATTTCTGGTGTTGTTGCACTTTTTGGGCGTCCTTCACTTGGATCATCTTCAGGGCTGGTACGGCCACGTTTAAACTGGGCAGCCCATTTCTTAATTGTTGAAAACAAAGGAGAAGAGTTCCCATAAACTGTTATGAACTTCGAATGAATTTCATTTGTTGTTAAACCTTCTTTTACAAAGAATTTTATAACCGCATGATACTCAGTTTTATCCATTTTTAAGGGATACAGATGACACTCCTGCTTCAGACAGCTGTATAAAACAAACTACTTGATAGAATGACTTGCAGTTTTACATGGATGCTTATGACAGATGTACCAACTTAGGAAAAGAAAATCTTGCTGATAGTGTTGCCATCTATGTTCAAGGCTGAGAAATTTTCAGAGCACGCACGTATAAACATGGCTACATGTGGGGAAAAAGTCTTGAAAATTTAGACCTTCTTACTGAAAATGTACAAAGGAAACAGCTTTGAATAAAATGTAACCACAAAGAGATATCTATGTACAACGATTAATGTCATTCAGAACTGGATAACATATCATTGTATAGTGGCAATATAACAACAGACTTACATCCTTCATAGGTATACTAAATATAGCCAACAAAGAAGAAAAAGTAAAACAGAATGATGTATTGACTGAATTAATTATCATTGCTGTAATTAGTAACCACAGTTTTAATTTTTAATCTTTAATTTTGAATTCCAACTTTGTCAGTTATTATGAATAAATATTTAAGAAGTTGGAATCAAAATACCTAAAGGAAAACAAGAAGGATAGAGTGTATTAATTTTAAATAACACAAGTTGAAATCATTAAGCTATTAACAGATATATCTTTTACACTGTTGTAACATTGTAAAAAGAAAACTGCAAAATGTGAGGTATTGAAGTGTAGATGGATTTATGTTTTATTGTCTTCCTTATACAAATTGTGTCATAATTGGGCTGTGATGGTTCTCAAAGACTGAAAAATGTGGCTTCATACTACATAATAAATATAGAGTTGTATTGGTGGCATTTTATATTGATTTCTAATGTCAGAAGAATTAGGAGAATTTTCATTATGAATCAACATTCCTCAAGAACTTAAGATTATGTAGTATGATGTGTAGATACTAGTGTTTTAGAGTAAGCTACAGCATCCACCTTGAAAGTTGAAACTGGCAGAAGCAGGTTCCTCCAAAACCTTGCTGTGTATCAATAGTACAGAATGTCATGTGCCAGAAGACTGTGCTCTTGATACTCATGCCGTGACAACCTCAAGTCATTCACTTTGTGGCCTTCATTTACCCAGTAAGTTATTTATTGAATGTCTACTCCTTATTTGAGAGGTTCTAGGTAAAAGTCAAGGCTCAATTACAAACATGTCTGTCCAGGTAAGTGTTGGGTTAGTACCATAAGGTAGGCTTTCATCATTTCCATATCCTAGCAGTTCATGATCAGATGACATTCAGTTATATACCTTTGTAGCTGATGGAGCATCATTCAGTTCTGGAGGATTATAATGATGGTATATCACATTTGGAATTGTTTAGTCCTTGTAATTTGTCCATTGTTTCATGTTTAACCTTTATCCTCCTACATACCCCTGTGCTGGTCTCTACAATGTATGAGCAAATGGCAAAGCATGGCATATGCTGGTCTGTGTTTGTTTACTTGATAGCATGCTATAGGAAAGTAAATCTTTTTTTGTTACATCCATGCTTATTGTGATTCTGAGGACCTGCCATCACCTACTGATGTGCACAACTTCATTGTTTTGTGGCAGTCTTGACAGCATTCACCAAAACACAGTCCCACATCACACTTTGTGCACTTGACTTGAACTTGTTTTTATTCCATATGCAGAACAAGCTCAGTGATACAGTCTGAAGGAAGGAAATGGCTGATGACTGGTGAAGTTAACTTCAATCAGTATAACTAGGCCTGCCCAGGGGTCAACATGGGTGAGGTAGACCCTTGCCCTTCAATTAATCAGATAAAGTCCAAAGTCTCTGTGAGTCATTTTGGTGACTCATGTAGTCAAAAGGAGGAAGATGCTTAGAAACGTTGTGCCTGAGAAGTGAAAAAATGTTTTTTTTTGGTTCACTTTCATGTCTGGCATAATATCAAATAACAGTTCATCACCCTGTCTTCTAAGTCAGCATAACCATACATGTGTTGTAGTCTCATATGGTCATCAGAGAAGTTACCACTTGTTGGTGGGTGGTGCTTGTTTGTCAGTATGTGTACCGCTTATTTATGTCTGCAGACTATTGCTGTCAAATCATTCTGGTTTTAGATAGATTAGTGCCACATTCCAGTTGATTGTGTTGTGGCTGGAAGTCCTGTGACATCCTTTCTGTTAGGTCTATATGTTTTGTAATAATTGATTTTCCTCTTTTTGAGATTATCATATAAGTAAAGCATTGAACAAAATTGTGAATATACAGTTTATGTCTATGTCCTTTCCCTTTCTTATCAAGCATCTAATAGTCGCTTGCATCACTGTCATATTGTCACTCACTGCCCTGTTATTCTGTAAGTACGTCTGTATCAGACTTGTGTCTGCTCATGTCACATAATTTATAAATTAAAAAAAAAAGTTTGTGTTTCTTGGGTATGTACTTCTTTTAAAAGTTGCTGTGAAAAGTACTGTGACTCCTTCCACAGTCAGATGTGTGGTAGGTGTGTAATAATTTGAGAAGATGTCATTCACCATCTCAAAAAACATCTTATTTTCCATCATAGTTCATAGTTTGGGTCATTATTGTCAGTAGCATTGTCACTGATTGAAAAATGGAGATATCCAATAATATGTAGGACCCTGTCATGTATCATTGTTTTGCTTGCTGTAAAATGGTGTCAGGAACTGTTCATTCCAGTCCAGTAGTCTTTCAGACAGCCTTGTATGTCTTGTCCCAGTGGAATAATAATCGCCAGAAAAGGAAGCATTTCAGATTCTGTGATGTCAGGTACTGGGGAAGGTCAGTTGTTTAATGTGTCTGAGTAATGTTGATGGTACCAGTTGATTCCCTCTTTCAACAGAGTAATAAATGCTGCAGAATAGAACATGAAAACAGTGGAGTCATATCATTATTTGTATGGGGTGCCATATTTTTTCTTTTGCCAGATTTATCACCATTGAAATAATCAATGTACATTTTCTCCATGCATTATCAGTTACATCATTATCACATTGGTCACAATCGGAAATGACTACATTAGAATCTTTGTCAAGTATCAATTCAACAATATCATCTGTATATAGCCTTTGCCATTTTGAATTTGAAGCCCTGTCTTCTGGCAGCCATGTGATAACCTGTACCATGACTATCACAAATAGCTATCTGCTGAAGCAATATCAAATGAAGAAATGGTTTTATCTTCACTAAGCAACTAGCCTTCAAAAGAATTTGTGAAGGGTGAAATTGTTATTCCCTTAATACAGAAAGCACCTGGAAGAAGGTTGTAAAATCTGACCCATAGGGTTAAATTTTAAGAACAGGGATATACATAACTGGTCAATATTGCCTGGCACATTTCAAGTAGACAGAATAATTTGTAATAGTTACTTAAGACAGTAATAAAAATAACATTGCAGAAATGTAAAAGGTTGTAATCTATTAAAGACATATACAAAATCACAGATTTTTATGCATGTAAAGAGATTTATTTTCTAAAAAATCAGGTTTTGTTTGGACTTTAGAATGTTAAAACTAATTTACGTGATGTATTTATAAATCACTGTATTTTGAAAATTTAAAAATCCACGCTGAATGATGAAAACTCTGGCTGGCATGACCTGTACCTAGCATTTAAACCTGTCTCTTAAAGGTTGAGAGGAAAAAGTATATTGTGTTGAGGGATGGGGTTGGAGTCCAACTTCAGGTAGAAGTGTAAGGGAAGCATTTAGCCTATTTGGCTGAATGAGAAAATCTATTTTTAACTGAAATGTTGTGTTGTAATATTTGTTCTAAAATTGGATGATGGATAGTCTGAAGTTTGAATGATTCTGAAAGCATCATTCAAGCCCTTTGTCAGACAATGATATGTAAAATAGCTGAACTGTGCTCTGTTGTTCTGCCAGGATCTTTTCTTGGGGGTCTAGCCAGATAATTTGTTTACAAACTTATATTCAGCCATTTCAGGACATTTTTACGGATTGCCCGAGACCTGTGGTGCTCCATATTGAAACAGATTTAATGAGGTTAGTCTTAAGGGTGTTAACCCTTTAAAGACAAAGCGCAGACTGCTTTATTTAAAGACCCAGTCCATACCGCGCAGTAAACACTTTTTATCTAGGTTATACAAACCAATCAGTTTATTGTATAAGTGGCACAAGTCACTGTTTGTTCCGAGATAAATACAAAACACGTAAATACAGTGTGGGCAGAGCGTACAGTTGTTGAATGTTAAACTTGTCGGTGCACGCAACCAATAGGCTTTAAAAGGTTGATATGTACAAGATGTCTGGCTTGTCTCCCTGCTGCCATTTCCAGAGTTAACTAACAATCATCACTGAGACGTGGTTTGTTACTTCGTCTAAACAACTGTACATCTCCAAGGTGTTTTGAAGTTCATTTTTAGATTGTGATAATATTGTAACGAGAAACCGCAGCACCTAGTGGTATGCAACCTGTGAAGCTTCTGACGCAACAGCTCCCGCTATGCCAGTTAACGGGACAGTTTCCGTGCGAGACAGAGATAGAACATTTAGTGTTCTAGACCACCAGAGCCTTTTCGTATGTTCGAGAAAAAGAGACGGATAGCGTTGTCTGGAAGAGTCCCGAACATTCGAGAAGTGAGACAACGCTATATAAGCCAGTGTCCCGTGGCAGGTTAACACTTTGGCTTGGTTTGGCTTGGCAAGAGGACAGCTACATCCCCAGAGTTCTCTTGGGGGGTCTCCATACGGTGACGGAGCGATAGTACAGTGATACAGCAAGCGACCAGCGGGTAGCAGAACACGGCGATAACAAGCGAGCGGAGAGTGAGAGTGTCTTCTCACGGCGAGACAGCCGATAGCGATGGAATATTCTCACGGCGATACAGCTAGCGTGCAGCGGATGGCTAGGGAGCCATGTCACGGCGAGACAGCGAGAGAATAGCGAGGGATTCTGGTGTTCACCAGCGACCGATTCTTGTGCTCACAAGCGACAGAGCTTGTAGTGGAGCGGCGAAGCATCGGGCGAGTGTTCGACAGTGTGAAAGTGGAACTGGCTAGTGCGGTGTGAGTGCGGTACTGGATTCGAGCAGCATCAGGGCTATGAGCCCGAAGAAGTGACTTATTTGTTGAGAGTAATTCTTAAAATCCTGGCTGCAGTGTTCTGTATTAATTACTGTTTAATTATTGTATCTGTAGTGTAAATGAACATTGTTATTTGTTAGATCCAAAGGGCCTATCAGGTACAATATTTTATTGTATCACCAGGACCTTAATTCTCTTAATTGTTGTGTCTGTGACCAACGAATGCATTTTAGTTATTGCCATACACTGAAGAATGTCTCGAAAGTAAGGTAATGCTACTACAATAGTGCATTTCTGCCATTAAAATGTAGGTACAGGTACAAGTTTGAGCTTTAAAAGCATTTTTCAAAGGTATGAGGGAAGCTGAAACAGGGACTGTGAGCCTCAACATAGGAGCCAGTGGCAGGATCATGTGAACATGTTAGTGAACTTTCATGTTCCATAAAATCCTGCATTTTTTTTTTAGCATTTCAGAAAGGGCTTTTGCTGCATGCAGTTCTTTGCCAAGTAACTTGTTTTATACTCCTTTCTTGTTATCATTCAATATATGGTTTATGAAATTTTGTTAATTAAAGTAACATATAATTCAAAATGCTCGTCCCATTGCACGTGATGCAATAATGAAGTATAATACTGTTTTATTA
>Ga0268261_10004614_pt1 | contig 10339 bp, 5 predicted proteins | sample TergutNc150P1_FD_190353 | JGI IMG/M metagenome (GOLD analysis project Ga0268261, IMG submission 190353) | Nasutitermes corniger P1 segment gut microbial community from laboratory colony in Florida, USA - Nc150 P1 (SPAdes) (version 2) | ecosystem: Host-associated > Arthropoda: Insects > Digestive...
CCCCCCCCCAGTTGTTCCATCCATCCATCCCTATCTTGCACTACTTGTCTCCACTTAACAATTCCCATCTTTCTTATGTCATTCTCAACATCATTTTTCCATCTAGAAATTTTATATACAGGTGCTTCACTACAATCTGTTGACTAATTCCAGTTCTTATTAAAATCTTATGACAAATAACAGACTATTTATATGACTACCTAGTGCACATCTGCGAGTATCTCGTGCGTACTTCTCCAAGCAAATATGTTTCGAACAAACGTTCTAAGGGTAACAAAGCGTTCGCATTACACTCAGTATACATGTACTCTCCATTTGCGCCATAGTTAAGTTCCGGAAGGTCCGGTGCAAGTCGGGATAGGGTATACATATGGTCAAATAAATATGTATATACAAAGGAGTCCAACTGAAATCCAAACTATAGCAAAAAGGAACTTTATCGACCGCAGGATGACAGCCCCGCCGACCGTGTTATCATCCAGTAGTGTCATTCCATCACCCTCGTTTCACTGCGCTTTCATTCCCGCACGCAAAAACTCGGTGGTTTAAATTTTTATTGTGTTTTTACCTTTATTAAAATGCGTAAGTCTGAAACTGCATAACTTTAAACTGCGCAAGTTGGGGAGTGTCTGTACTGTTCCCGCAAGTCTCATAGTTTTCGAGAAAACTAGAGAAAAATAAACCAAAGTCCCAAAATATTTGGGCTGTACTTACATTTTCCAACTCATTAATATAACGAAATGCCATTCGCAGTTCTTCACTTATATACTCGCGTGCAGTACCTTTATAATCCGCATTACACATTCTTACCACCATTCGGTTCACAGTCTTTTGTTTTTCTGTTCTTTTTACTTAGAAACCTGAAGATAAAAAACCGTCATACAACCGTAATTTTACCTTTCGTTTTATATGGTTATAAAACTCGGCCTCTCACATTAACGGAAGAACACTGAAAGAGGGTGTTCGAGAAGAGGGTACTAAGGACGATATTTGGACCTACGAAAGAGAAGGTGACAGGAATCTGGAAATATTGCAGCATGAAGAGTTTCATTGTATGTACTCTCTTCAAATATTATTAGGAGTATTTAACAAAATTGTCAGGGCGTGTGGCATATATACGTTCAGACCGGCGCTGGGGCCACCCAGACTTCTATTCCATGCGTTCATCCCCGGGGGTAAGGCAGCCGAGGTATCAAGGTAACCACTCACCTCCATCTACCCCCGAGGTTAAGAATGAATGGAGCTATACTTCTACTCCCCCTCCATGCCTTTACAGCAATGATAGGGAAAACTTAGCCTTTTTATGTGGCATGTACGTTCAAGGGAGATAATATTGAACTGAAATTCAAATAAATGGGACGAAAGGGCATGGAATGGATTCATCTGGCTCAGGATGGGGAATAGTGGCTGGCACTTGTAAACACGGTAATGACCTTTTTGGTTCTGTTAGCTCCGGTGAAGTTCTTGATTAGCTGAGAACGTGTCAGCTTCTCAAGAACAACTCCGCTCCATGTAGCTAGTTATAATCCATTCTGTGCACTCTATGACGGTATACATTTCTGACTTTAAGAATCTTCTCATATAACCTTGAAAACGTCTATTATTCTCAACTGTACAGGAGAGGAATCAGCCCACCGAATGAAATTTTAGAAACGTTTATTTCTGGCATGTTCCTGACAACTTGCGTTTCGTAGTTACACAGACCTCTTGGATCCCACATAAATATGTGAACACGAAGCTACTTCAGTTACTGCGGACGCTTTCGGTTATTCCACAGTGAACGGATACCAGAACCGTCAGCCTCTTTAGTTTCGAAATCGATCAGACCAGCCAATTGGGCGAGATAAGAACTTAGAGGGGTGTGAACAGCTCAAATTGGAACAGCTTGCCTGCCACCCCAAATAAAACCTAATGCAAGTTAGCTATCAAATTCTTCTTAAGAAAATGAATGTCCTTTCTAGTGATCACGAAACTCACAAACTTTTATGGAAACCTAATGTTTATTAGAAAGCAGTATCCGCATATGACAGGAGGGCATGTGCAGGAGTGGAGATACCGTTCCAACAATAGTTTAATTCTGTACTGGATGGAGGTGAGTGGTCAGTTTCACACCCCGGCCGCTTTATCCCCGAGGAAGGACATCCCACTGCCCAATGAATAGGAGACTGCCTGGAATCCAGAATCGATGTGGACGTTTTGGAGAGTAGAGAAATATATTGTCCCTGCCGGGAATCAAACACTATTCTGCTGTTGTCCAGCCTGTAGCCTAGACACTTCTTTGACTGGGTTATCCCGGGTTGTGTCCGAAGGTTATTTTTACCGCCACTAAAATCTTCTCACGCGACCAATAGCGTCAATTAGAGGTCCGTGGCAAACGTTGCGAGATTTTTTGCCTCCATCACCAGGGAATACTATATATTGGTTGGACTACCAAAATTTTATAAATTTTAATTGCCGTAAAACGTCACGTCTTATATATTCATTATTATTAAACTTTCTTTTTCACTAGTCCTTGGCGGCCATAACATGAGCAGAAACCGGCTACAATTGGTTTATGCGCAATAGCGTAAGTCCTGGAACTTCATTGTCTGACCTCACATGTACCGTTCCTCAAGAGAAAAAGTATCAGATGTTCTCAAAGCGCCGTTAGGCAATTAATTCAAATATTATTAACATCTATACTTCAAAAGAACACGAATTAATAGCACGGTACTGAGAGCAGAGTTTCAAAAAAAAAAAAAAACTGACCTTCTTTCGAACAAAAGTAAAATGAATTCGGGCTTCGGTCCGGTATCGGAAGCACACTTGACAGCACACGACGGGGTCGGACCGAATGCTTCTCGGGCCGGTTCAGGTAATGTTCTAAAATTTCGGCCCGTGCAGGCCTCTAATACAGACACTTCACGTAACTAGACACAATGCTTACCAAAATGTAGTTCCCATTCTTCTCGTTGCTGAGGGCAATATTCACAGATACGGCGCGGTGCTTCTCCTTTTCTTTGGACATAATCAGATGCCTTTGTCTTCGCTTCGTCCTTTCGCCTCTTGAACGTGGGTTGCTTGTCCTCGTGGCAACTTCTATCATTCTCACCCTCTCGCTATCAAATGTCAAGATACTGGCACAATTCAATCACTAATTTTATTTATACTTCAACATTAACTATAAGCCTTTGTTCAAACTATAAATTAAACTATACGTTTTGTCTCTACTCCAAACTACCCCCTTCTTATCTTACAGTTCATATTTCAAACTAGCCACAAGAGTATTGCATTCCAAATTAATAACCAGTTCCTGCTATAAAATAAACACTTGTTCTTCTGATCCTAATTAGCCACTGACATTTACTTTTAGTCTAAAATAACCGCAGATATTTGTTCGTAATCCAAAGTTGACAAACAGTTCTTGTTTCTGCACAGAATTAACCAATAACTTTGTTCTGCTCCAAAATAAACGCCAGGGTCTGAGCTTCAAACTAATCACTGTTCTTTGAATGTGCTCTAAAATAACCAAAATTATATGTTTGTTTATGCGAACTACAAATTAACACGCACTGTTCTTGCTTCGAAGTGATTCACGTACTTTATGACCTTACCAGATACACAAAATACGCATATAAACCCATTTTATTTAAGTGCTGATACTCCAACGGTCGTAGCATTTTCAATTAACTAGTAATCCTCATTCCAAAAACACGAGTTCCACTGTCAATTATTTCCATCCAATATTTCGTCAGCACAAAATCGTCTAAATTTCTGTGCTCCAGTAACAAAGACCTACACGCGCTGTTGATCCTTTCCGCCCGTTCATCTACGATGTGACAATTCTCCTGAACGCCCTGAATTAAAATGTTCTTAGGGGAACTTAAAATATCAGATATATTAATCAATCTCTATTTATCCATTGCATTAAAGAGATAAATACGAGACGCACAAGTTGTGGTGGTGGGGAGGAGACGTATGACCTTCAGTGATCTTTGGGTCTACTAGTACGCCGTGGTACTACGTATGTAAATCACTTGTAATGGCAACAATGCTTCAGTCACTACGTGGCATCAATTACTGATCTTTTCATTCACCACAGGACATTTACAATATTCAAAGGAAGTCATATTCATCTACCATACGAGGCCGCGCCATTGTTCAAGCGATTACTGTCCTGTCTCTCACCGCGGAAGCAAGGGTTCCAGCCCAGATCAGTCTATGCGGGCTCTGTGGTGGACCAATTAGCACTGGGGCAGGCTTGTCTCCGAGTACTTCATGTTTCTTCTGTCAGCGTCTTGCACAAATTTTCCATACTCTTAATACTTCATTCATCTACCAACGACGCTATATAACACTGTACAACAAATTTTTACTTATTTCTTGCTTCGAAGATGAAATCTGTTTGTTACAAATTTTGGGACGCTGAACATAAAAATGGTTATGAAAAGTTTCGATTGGCTACAGTTTCCAAGAAAAGTTAACAAACCTATGTTATACTGCTTTACACACTATATCCATGACGGAGTGTATTCTGACTGGCTTGCCTTGATTAAGTGCGCTGCCTCTTCACCTGCCATTTTGTTTCAAGTCCAAGAGAACCTCCAGCAATACTCCGCCAACATTGGTGAACTCCATTTGCCCTGATATTTCTTCGCCATTGCTGAGACATCATAACAAAAACATTCGCCCTGTTCATTGTTCAATGTCCCACAGTTTTCTGGAAAAATATCTTGGTGATAATTCAGAAAAATGATCTATAAAGACATAATGCACCCTAATATCTGATAGGACAATAACAGGTTTTCCACACGCTCGTTGTAGTTGTCAGCCTTGTTATTCGCCAGAAATTTTGTTTCTAAAATCCGGCAATAATTCCACACCCTCTTTTCGTTGCGGTAGGTGCTGTACATTCTTTGTTCCCGGGTCCAGTATCTGTCGGGATGGCCAGTCCCTCTTCTTTTATTGGGAAGTCTTTGCTCAACTGTCCCTTTCACACAAAAAGCAGCAAATTCTCATGTAGCCCTGCTGCAGGCTTAGAAATATAGCAACAACCTTCAAGCCTTCACAAAGACGCTACTGGTATTTCTTGCAGTTTATGCAGTTAAGAAGCAGCTTCATGTTGTCAAATGATTTGTTATTACTGATTGCAAGTCTAACTGTACTAATGACAACACCTTGCCATTATGGAGTAGAACAGCTTTTAAATTCAACTTCGAAGAAGTCTATAAAGAGTCTCCATCTCTCAGGAATATGATTAATATTCAGGGCTGTTACCAGGCCACGAACATTGTTACCGTTAACACGGTTACCCTTCATCTGCTCTCGTTACACCAAGGGTAGTTCAAAATGAGTTCATAGCCTTTTGTGACTCAATCAGCTTCGAAGGTTTGCTGCACAAAAACTACAGCATATATATTGGGCCCAGCCCTTGTCCAGGTCCCCATTCTGGCAGCCAAAATAACGGTGGAAGGCTTTTCTGATTATCAGAGATATGACACAGTTCTGTGATGAAAAAACTCACCTCACCGCCAACATAACAGAAATTATCTGCACTTTTGATGCAATTTCGCTGCATCCTTGCTAAGGTTCTGCCATTAAACAACTGTATGAAATACTTAATGCATTTATAGACCTTACGGTCTGGAAAGGGTTTTTTTTAATGAGCAACACAGGTGTGTACGATGCAGCTTCCTGGAGAGAACCGAAAAGCAAAACTTGTTTGATTATTTGGGAGCTTATTGCATCATCCACTTTGACTGCTACACTGCTTCACCCTTGTGATGATAAGCAAGTAAGCTGACGCAATGCCTGGGTGCTGACTGTGTTATCCACTTCAAGCTAAGGTTTGCCAGATCATCGCTTACAGACGCTAAAAGCCAAAAGTAGTAAAAACTGTACAAATTGGGACCCATCCCAGATCCTCTAAAGCAGGGCCAATTAACCATATTAAGTGTCATATTCGTGCTCAGCGCCCGAAAATTAGTAAAGACTTGCTATTTTAACCTCCGCAGCATTTTGACTGTTGACCAGTGACATCTGAGCAACTGACAGCTGCGTTAAATAAAAGACGCATCGGTCACTATCTCTTTTCACTACGTCATGTAACTTAACTCCACTGAGCTGAGCCTTTCTTGTGAAGCTAGTGGTTCCTCAGTTAACCAACAAATTCTCCGCACTTGATGGAACCCGAGGGTTCATACACTGTTCACAAGAGCCCGTCACTTGTATCAAGCCCCTATCCTGAGCGAGATAAATCCAGTCGACGCCTTCCCACCTTATTTCTAATTATATGGTCTTCCCATCTACGCCTAGGTTTTCTAAGTGGTTTCTTTCCTGTAGGTTTCACCACCAACCCCTGCATGCACTTCTCTCCCATACGTGCAAAATACCACGCCCATCCCTATTCTTGATTTGATGACCTGTGTAATACTGGACGAAGAATAAAAATCACGAACCTTCTCATTATTATGGTTTCACCAGCTTCCTGTACTTTCTCTGTCTCAGACCCAAATATCCTCTCAGCACTGTGTTCTCGAACACCCTTAGCCTACTGTCTTCACTTAACCAAGCAACATCATAAAAAAATCACATAAAACAAGGAAAATTCATGCCATCCCTATAATTTGCACATAGAATATTCTACAAATCTGACAAAATGTAGTATTAAGCCTCTAAATTTCGAAAAACGTTACAATCCTGCACATTAATAAACAGGCCTACAAAACAAAAACATTAACATGCATTTTATATCGTTCTTCAATGTATTCTATTAGACTAAGGGAGGAACATTAATTGCAGGTGTCTGTAGAGTGATCAGGAAAATAGCACCCTTGATGGATCCTTCGACTCTTGAATATGTGACCAATACGTTGTCTCGAAAAGTCAGAAGTCAAACAACCAGTAACGCAGCGTGACATCCCAGAACGAATACCTCATTCACATTGCTGCGAAAAACTAAGATCTCGCCACTGGTAAATTTATGACAGTGCATATCGATTAACGTCATGATGTAAAGAGGCGTTGTTAATGTTATGATAAGACATCTCTTTGTGATTAAAGAATAGACAAACAAATGGACCGTCTATCTCAAGTGCATTTTCAGACAATAACTTTCACTGTCCAAAACGTGATACGTGTTTAGGTTTATTCATAAAGTTATCACCAGGCACAGGCTTAAGAAAAATAACACTTATAATAATACTTATAAATAACACTTCATATACAACACATTACTAAATGTGCAGTACATGTTGCACAATACAAGATACTGTCTGAAAATACATTTATGACTGGCGGTCCATTTGTTCATTTGGCTGTTGTTAAAATAGTCTGTGTTCATGTGACTACGATGGGGTACAGAACGAATACATTTACCATCTTTATGGATCAAATAGCCAATCAATTGCACTATAATAATTAAAATTAACACAGTTGTGGAGAGACTTACGTTGTCTGTCTTGGTTGACACCGTCCGGTAAGGAAGGAAGGTATCGACTTAACTTAAACGCCGAAAACGAAGGTAATATGTTCCTTTGAAATGTTTGTACCCTTCAATCATACTTCATTTTGTCGTAAGAAATATGGGCCACAATATGAATCGGCACTACCACAGAAACTTCAAATCTTGTAATCTAAATTAGCATTCGCCCAGATCGACATCTAAACCGTACCTGACTGAATGACTGATTACCTAACTAACTATATCTAATTAACCAACCATAACTAGCTACCATAATTAACTAGCCAACTCACTAACTCTATGGAGCATAGTCCCTCTTTAGAAGCCTCGCCTCGTCAAAAACCAACCCCAGTCCACGTCTTCCCACCTCATTTCTTTAACATCCACTTTAAAATTATCCTCCTATCTATGCCTGTGTCTTCAAAGTGGTATATTTTCTTCCATTTTTCCACCAAAACACTCTATATTCCTCTTCTCCCCCATCCGTGCCACATTTAGACCCAAAACACGATTCCCTTAAAACACGAGACGTGCGCTGTCGATTGAGATAACCTGCCCAGTGCCACGATAAACATGCCAAGTGTAGCAGTGAGGGTCATAAGGTTGCGCCACAGTCGTGCCAGGCAGACGCCTTCCTTAAGCACAGTAAACAGGACCAGCGTGAAGCTATCGTCACGCACACGCCCATGTCACGTCTTCTGCTCCGAGGTCATTGCAGCTTTAAAGGGACGACCCTGGCCGCCACGAGGAGACGAATGACTTTCTGCTTCTTTTATTTAATTCTTTATTTGTTTATTCGTTTAATTTGTTTACTCATTTACACATATTTTTTTATTTCTTCATTTTTTGCTTTTCTTCTTCCACATACTCCTGCCGTCACTTCTTCTTCCTCTTCGCTTCCTTTCTCAAAATTAATTCTTAAAATTCAAAGGATATGGCGATATTCGCGAAAGAAAAAATGTGCTCATGAAGTGTGTAGGAAATTCAGCACATTTTGTTGTGTCCAGTTGATAAATTCAGCATATTTCGTCGTGTCCAGATAATACATTCAGCACATTTAATTGTGTCCTGTTAATAAATTCAGCATATTTCATTTTGTCCGGTTGATAAATTCAGCACATTGCGGGACATTGCAGTATATTAGGCTGATACATACAGCGCATTAGTGTCCGGATAATAAATTCAGGACATTTCAATGTGTGTGTTGATAAATTTACCATATTTCATTGTCAGATTGATAAATTCAGCACATTTCCGTGTGTCCGGTTTAGAAACTCACAGTTGAGCTGCACCTTCTGTAGGCGTACCGCGGCAAGGCGGTTAACTTACACCGGGTTCTATTCTCCACGGGGCATTGGCTGTTCTCATTCGCTCATCGAGACGATTGCAGAGACACTACTTTCTGACAAAAACTTGCTGCCTCAACTTCTGGATAAGATTTTTCCGAAACTTCAGATTAAATCCATTATACTACATAGTGTAAAAGCCCAGAAGTTCCGTACAGAAGTTAACAGCTTTTTGAATTGCTTGTACTGTCCTTTGTAACTTGTCTACGATACATCACTACGGGCCGGGATACCGCTAATCGGTATAGCGACTCGCTATGTGCTGGGAGGTTCGGGGTTCGAGCCCCGATGACGCGAGATTTTCCGCACACGTCCAGACCGGCCCTGGGGCCCGTTCAGCTTCCAGTACAATGGGCACCGGTTCTTTTCCGGGGGTAAGACGGTAGGGGCGTGGGGTTGACAACCCGCCCCCATGTAGCCCGAAATGAAAGACATAGTAAAGCTATACCTCTACTCTCCCTTTACATCTTCATGGCCTGTTATAGGGTAAACTACAATACATCACTTCCTGTTCCACATATGGGGAGAAATAAAATGAATTCCTTCGCCAATTAAACTTTTATGTTCCTCACACACTTGAACTTTGGTACAATTGCTAAAGATTTATTTTTTTATGCTATTCACAATCGTTGCTAGTTTAAAAATCACTGTTACAACAATTAAAATTCACTTTACTGTGTACATGTCTAAAAGGTTCGTAAAATGGTATTGTTTTACTACAGCAAGCTAAAACTCAAATCGCAATTCCTTCTGTTGTCCTCACATCCTGGACAGTAAAGCCCTAAAACTAACTTAGTTATACTAGGCTCTGAGCTGGAGAAATTGTGGTTCAATTCCCGGCAGATGTAAGAGACTCTGTTGTACTCACAGCATTCAGATAGGCAATGGGGCCCACCCAGCTCCCTATTCCATCAGTATTGTGGGCTTCTTCCCGGGGATAAAGCTACCTGGGCGTGAACCTGACCATTCAGTCCCATATAGTGCTGAGGTTAAGAATGAGTACAGATATACCTCACACATGTTCTTGGACGCTGAAATATCATTATCGAATTTTAAATAGTGGATATTAAAATTGTTCCTTATGTCTCATTTTTGTCCTCTCTTGATCTCTCCTACATCCTAGATTATATTTGAAAAGGAGTTTTTTGGACTTGTTAGTTTTCCGATCTTGATTCGTTCTAAGTATCCTCTTTGATAATCTTATGTTCTTCTCATAAAGTTTGTTAAGTGTAATTTTTCTTAGAGCCTCAATTAATGTCACTTTCCAGCGTGTTCACATCCCAGTAAACCGTCTATTAATAATTCCTTGAGATTTGGTAGGCCGTGCATCGTAGTATAATTCCTTTATTGATACCAACTTGATACACTATTTTTTATATAAATTACATAAAATTAAGTTCCTCTACATGTTTCGAGCGTCATCCGCTTATCTTCAGGAGGTCAATGATGTTAATTGTACAGGTATGCAGCGTCTGGTATTCTCATTCTCTGCAGGCGGCCGTCTTGTGCACTTGCTAAGGGGAGACTCTCCCCTTAGCAAGTGCACAAGACG
>Ga0268261_10004615_pt1 | contig 10339 bp, 5 predicted proteins | sample TergutNc150P1_FD_190353 | JGI IMG/M metagenome (GOLD analysis project Ga0268261, IMG submission 190353) | Nasutitermes corniger P1 segment gut microbial community from laboratory colony in Florida, USA - Nc150 P1 (SPAdes) (version 2) | ecosystem: Host-associated > Arthropoda: Insects > Digestive...
CCCTCTACCTGTCATTTCACCACGACACCCACAGCGACTTCGTAATTCATCCAGCCTTCTGTCCAACAGGCAGCGGGATTTCTCACGTCGGAGGTAAAGCGGCCGGAGCGCAACATTGGCCACTCTCCTACACGAAGTTAGGTGTGTGTGGAGCTCTACCACCAATCCCCCGAGGATGTGCCGCACAAATTCTCAAAAAAAAAAAATAAAATATATATATATATATATATATATATATATATATATATATACTGATTCCATTCCTGCTTCAATATACTCATAGTATTTGAGTTACTTGCCTACCTTAACCGTATTATCACGCGGTATTTCCACTTAATAACTCCGATATTGTCACATCAACATGGCCCTCTGGCTGATGTACAAGCACCTGTCCTCCAGCACCTTGTGTTATGCTCGAGGACGGTATAAAAGGGTCAGTGTCGCTACACCAGGCCGGCCTACATGCCATCAAACAGCAGAATTAGCAGTAACTATACTGTCACGCGCACTCACTATTGGCAGTAATGGGATTACTGCTAGGTAGGGTTCAGCAGCATTTGAAGTGTTTAGCACTGCACAGCCATAATACGGATATGGGCATGTTGAAGCAAATCCACACGAAGAATTGCTGAGTGCAGGCTAATGGTAGATTTTATGGTTCAGTTAACGGGGACGTCAGTGGTAGAGACCGTACGGCACAAAAACGGTAGGATAATCAGTGATAATGAACAGTTAGGGACGAGGAAGGAAGTGGTCTGGGGAAAATTTGAAACTGCAGTTCTTTCTTAACCTGTGTACAAGACAGTCACCTGCAGAGAGTGACGATACTAGAGGCTGCATATATACAATTACGACGTAGACCTCCTGAAGATGAGCAGGGTAATGCTTGAAACATGTAGAGGATTTTAGTAAGTGTATTATATGTAAATAAACAAGAATTTTGTGCATCAAGTTGGAGATCAACCAAGGTTATACTATGAGGCACGGTCAACCAATCATCAAGAGGTACGGGAGTAAAACCTGTCCCAGTGTCACTACGTACATCACAAATTTCACAAGGACTGGCCTGGAATTGAACCACGGCCTCCGCGCTGAAAGGTCGGCGACTGACAGCCTAAGCCATGAATCTGAGACCTTCCGCACGTGAAACAAGATTACTCCACAATGAACGGCGAAATGAGGCGGCAGTTTGCTGAGTCACCATCACGCTGTCCTGAAATAAGCAGCACGCCATGAAGATGTATGGGAAAGTAAGGTATCACTCACCGCGCACACAACGGCATAGCTGACCCAGCTACCGCAGCCATCACCTGCTATACATTGGACTTACCTGTTACAGCCCACTGGTAACTACATATTTTTTCCCTGTGGCGCTGCGACCCAACGCGGGTCATGACCTCCTCATTCTTGAGGTTTCTAGATCACACATAACGACGCATCACAGTTGGTAGGACTCTCTGGACGAGTGATCAGCTCGTCGCAGAGACCTCCACCTGACAACACACAACACTCACAACAGACAAACATCCATACCCCCGGTGAAATTCGAACCCACGATCTCAGCAGGCGAGCGGCCGCAGACCTACGCCTTAGACCGCGCGGCCACTAGGACCGGCGGTAACTACATACACAACACAGAAACTCTACATTCTGCACACGCAATGTATTAATGTGTTTCGAATAATTCCTACCACAAACGGCTATTACTTCCCTTCACAGCATTAAATAATTTGTTCATAACGAGAGAAGCACGTGTTCTCTGTGAGGTACAAAGTCAGTGTTTAAATACAATGCAAATTAATGTTACGCCTTCAAAGGGTTAATTTAATTGTGTTAACATTAAATGAGTCCGTCGCTAGCTACTAGCGAGACGAATCCAGTCCACGTCTCATTTACTGTTTGCCTAAGATGCATTTTAATATCATCCTCCGGTAGGCAGCTTTATTGCACAGATATTTAAACTGAAATCCTGTAAGAATTTCTCATCTTTCCATGCGTGCTGCATGTCTCCTCGTCTAGTCGTCCATAATTATGTCACCATATTAACAATGTACAAAACATCTGCCCCTCTAGAAACGGTCACTATTCTGGGAAACATCTGACATCTCAGTTTCAACCCACAACAGTACAGCACTTTACTGAACTGTACTGTACTGTACTGTACTGTGCAGTACAGCACTTTACTGAACTGTACTGTACTGTACTGTATTGTGCAGTACAGCACTTTACTGAACTGTACTGTACTGTACGGTACTTTACTGTGCAGTACAGTTTTTAATGTGCTGTACTGTACTGTACTGTGCAGTACAGCACTTTACTGTACTGTACGGTACTTTACTGTGCAGTACAGTTTTTAATGTGCTGTACTGTACTGTGCAGTACAGCACTTTACTGAACTGTACTGTACTGTATTGTACTATACTGTACTGTACTGTACTGTACTGTACTGTACTGTACTGTATTGTGCAGTACAGCACTTTACTGAACTGTACTGTACTGTATTGTACTGTACTGTACTGTACTGTGCAGTACAGCACTTTACTGTACTGTACTGTGCAGTACAGCACGTTACTGTATTGTACTGCACCGTACTGTGCAGTACAGCACTACAGCACTGTACTGTACTGTACTGTACTCTACTGTACTGTGCAGTACAGCACGTTACTGTACTGTACTGTACTGTACTGTGCAGTACAGCACGTTATTGTATTGTACTGTACTGTACTGTACTGTACTGTACTGTGCAGTACAGCACTTTACTGTACTGTACTGTGCAGTACAGCACCTTACTGTATTGTACTGTACTGTCCTGTACTGTGCAGTACAGTACTATACGGTACTTTATTGTGAAGCACAGTACTTTACCGTACTGTACTGTGCAGTACAGCACGTTACTGTATTGTACTGTACTGTCCTGTACTGTGCAGTACAGTACTATATGGTACTTAATGTGCAGCACAGTACTTTACCGTACTGTACTGTGCAGTACAGCATGTTACTGTATTGTACTGTGCAGTACAGTACTTTACTGTCCTGTACTGTACAGTACTGTACTGTGCAGTACAGTGCTTTACTGTACTGCACTGTACTGTACTGTGCAGTACAGTACTTAGTGTACTGTACTGTATTGTAATGTGCTGTACTGCACTGTACTGTACTGCACTGTACTGTACTGTACGTTTCATGCTACAGAATCATGCCCATTCTGTAAATAGACTGGCGTATTAAGTTTACGTCTACGCGCCTTAAGTTCAAATCAACTGCAAAGGTATATGTTGAAAGATCAAAATGTAAGGACTCACTGTCAGGATAAGATTAAGGCTAAATACAATGTCAGGTTTAGAGTAAAGCTAAAGACAGACGCTCAGGATCAGAGTAAGGCTAAGGACACATGTCAGGTTCAGAGTAAGGCTAAGGAGACACTGTCTTTTTCAAAATAAGGCTAAGGGCACAATGTAAGTTTCGGGGTGAGCTAAGGACACGTTGTCAGTTTCAGAACAAGGCTAAGGACACACTGTCAGTTTGAGACTAAGGTTAAGGACACGCTGTCAGTCTCACAGTAAGGCTAAGAACAAGCTGTCAGGCTCACAGTAAGGCTAAGGAGATATTGGCTGGTTCAGAGTAATGATAAGAACACGCTGTCACGTTCAGAGTAAGGTTAAGGACACACTTTCAGGTTCAGAGTAAGGCTAAGTACAAGCTGTCACGTTCAGAGTAAGGTTAAGGACACACTTTCAGGTTCAGAGTAAGGCTAAGTACAAGCTGTCACGTTCAGAGTAAGGCTAAGGACACTCTTTCAGGTTCAGAGTAAGGCTAAGAACAAGCTGTCACGTTCAGAGTAAGGCTAAGGACACTTTCAGGTTCAGAGTAAGGCTAAGTACAAGCTGTCACGTTCAGAGTAAGGTTAAGGACACACTTTCAGGTTCAGAGTAAGGCTAAGTACAAGCTGTCACGTTCAGAGTAAGGCTAAGGACGCTCTTTCAGGTTCAGAGTAAGGCTAAGTACAAGCTGTCACGTTCAGAATAAGGCTAAGGACGCTCTTTCAGGTTCAGAGTAAGGCTAAGTACAAGCTGTCACGTTCAGAGTAAGGCTAAGGACGCTCTTTCAGGTTCAAAGTAAGGCTAAGTACAAGCTGTCACGTTCAGAGTAAGGCTAAGGACGCTCTTTCAGGTTCAGAGTAAGACTAAGTACAAGCTGTCACGTTGAGAGTAAGGCTAAGGACGCTCTTTCAGGTTCAGAGTAAGGCTAAGTACAAGCTGTCACGTTTAGAGTAAGGCTAAGGACACTCTTTCAGGTTCAGAGTAAGACTAAGTACAAGCTGTCACGTTGAGAGTAAGGCTAAGGACGCTCTTTCAGGTTCAGAGTAAGACTAAGTACAAGCTGTCACGTTGAGAGTAAGGCTAAGGAACCACTTTCAGGTTCAGAGTAAGGCTAAGTACAAGCTGTCGGGTTCAGAGTAAGTTTGTTAAGAGATCTGATTTACAGTGGTGGTGATGAAGATCAAATCTTCTGTGATGTTACGTCGTGTCGACTGCTTGACTCTCAATGGAAGTACTATGATCTCCGAAAAGTCGGTAACTATTTACCAGTCGACAAACCGTAACATCCTAGAAGACCTGAGCCTTCAAGTGTAAGGTTACACCTCAGTCTGTACAGCGCTATAGCAGCACATCGCTGTGTTCGCTGCTCAATGAACCAGCACGGTCCGAGACACTGCCGCCAGTGAAACGTCAGGCAGAGTTCTATTTTGATGCTGCACATTTTGTATTTGAATGGGCTCTTATTTTGAACCATTGGGACGGATATTGTGATTGAAACGAAATGCGGAAGAGTAGAGAAGGGCGAACTGCTGCTTGGAACTTGGAACAAAGTTTCAGTGGAAAGGAAAACTTTGTAGAGGGGACTGTGAAATACGGCAGCGAGTTCCAACAACGGTCACTGAGGTTTATGGAACGATAAGAAATAAACTTGATTGCTGTAAGTGCTACAAAAACTTGGGCTTTGCTACGGGGTCACCATGACACTCCGTTGTCTCTCGGCAGAACGTGCAGTTCTCCTACTGCACTGAACCCTGAAGATGGAAGCAGTCTGTGTCCCCTGCCCACATAGGACAGTGAACGTAACGAACTGTAACCTTAGCCAATGACCAACTTGATGCACAAATTTTTAATACATTTATTATAATCCTCTGCGTAGGTCTGCGGCTGCTCGCCTGCTGAGATTGTGGGTTCGAATCCTACCGGGGGCATAGATGTTTGTTGTGAGTGTTTTGTGTTGTAAGGTAGAGGTCTCTGCGACGAGCTGATCACTAGTCCAGAGGAGTCCTACCGACTGTGGTGCGTCGTTGTGTGTGATCTAGAAAACCTCAAGAACGAGGAGGCCATGACCCGCGTTGGGTCGCAGCGCCACAAAAAAAAATTATAATCCTCTACATGTTTCGAGCAATATCTTGCTCATCCTCAGGAGGTCAAATTTTATTAATACAGCATCTGGTATCGTCACTCTCAGTAAGTGACCTTTCGGTGCACAGGTTGAGAAACGACAGTTCTCTCTCAACCTGCGCACCGAACGGTCACTTACTGAGAGTGACGATACCAGACGCTGTATTAATTTATTGTTATGACTATGTATTCTCATTGTATGTTTATGTCTGACTACCCTGACTGAGGTTTTCCCGTGCTTTTTCCTCAGTTGTAAGGCAAATGCCAGGGTAAAACCCGCAAAGACGGGGCACGGCCCTCAGTCTTCTTAATTTTTGTGTTGTTCTATGTATTTTTATGTTGTTCTATGTATTGTTTGTTTTGTGTTGTTCTCTGTATTGTTTGTGTGTATATGTGTACTGAACTACTGCCACCGGGTGACTACCCAATTGCAGTTAAATATATCACATCATTAATACAATTTGACTGCTGTGGATGAGCAAGATATTGCTAGAAACATGTACATGTAGAGGATTGTAATAAATGTATTAAAATTTGTGCATCAAGTTGGTCATTAGCTAAGGTTATACTAAGATGCACGGTCAGCGAAACATAAAAAAAGTAACGAACTGTGTCACAAGAAGAACATCCGCCTGCTGGCTGGAGATTAGGTTGGCAACCCGCGGCACACCGGACATGTCTGCGGCTCGCGAGAGTTTTAGAAGACACTTCAGTTATGCTGTTCCACCAGAATGAAGGGAAAGGTTTTGGTGATTTGATTAACTTTGCAGGTGTAGTTAATTTCAGTACAGGCATTGAAATTGTAACGGACTTGGCGCATTTCTCATGGTAAGATCATAATGGGAGAAGTGAGAAAAATACGGAGTGGTGAACTCCAGCACACCTCTCAAATTATCGGCGTAAAGTAAGTTCAAACAAAAATTAGTGCAAGTGTATTTTAGTCACAATTTTATAGATTTTTTTCGTCAAATAACTGTCAGTGACACAGACACAGTAACAGACACAGACACAGTGACAAAGACAAAGACAGTGACAGAAACAGACACAGACACAGTGACAAAGACAAAGACAGTGACAGAAACAGACACAGACACAGTGACAAAGACAAAGACAGTGACAGAAACAGACACAGTGACAAAGACAAAGACAAAGACAGTGACAGAAACAGACACAGAGACAGTGACAAAGACAAAGACAGTGACAGAAACAGACACAGACACAGTGACAAAGACAAAGACAGTGACAGAAACAGACACAGACGCAGTGACAAAGGCAAAGACTGACAGAAACAGACACAGACACAGTGACAAAGACAAAGACAGCGACAGAAACAGACACAGAAACAGTGACAAAGACAAAGACAGCGACAGAAACAGACATAGACACAGTGACAAAGACAGTGACAGAAACAGACACAGACACAGTGACAAAGACAATGACAGTGACAGAAACAGAGACACAGTGACAGAGATAAAGATAGTGACAGAAACAAACACAGTGACAGACAAAGACACAGTGACAAAGACTCTCAATGAAGTTCTAACATTCTTCAAAACAATCGTCCGTTGCAAAAGTTAAATACCAACCAACTGTTACATTAATTATATTGCAATTATGTTAGTAATTAAATAACAGTGCTTTCTGCCCCTTAATAACATAAGGTAAACTAAATTTCCCTTGAAAAAGCAACAGATTTGCGCCCCGTGCAACAGGGTTTGGAGCTATGCAAATGGCGCTTGTGCCATACACGACTGCTCTAAACTTCAACAAAACACTGGCCTGTACTGGTGTGGGTGAGTTCCGTATCTTGCTACGACATTTTCAGTAGGTGACACCACTCTGCAACGAACTGGGGATGAAAGGCTTGGTCTCTGTCATGGTATAGGGCATCTTGACCCTGCGTCATGTCTGAGGACCAAGGTCTAACATAGAATAAAATTAAATTCTGGGAAGAATGACGCCTACATGCGTACTGACACAGTGTAATGAACCGACAGACGGCATAAAGCGACGTCACCATGACTATGTTTGAGTTTAGAAGTAACTAACACCACCTTCCCCCACTTCGGGAATATGACATGTATGAGGCGAGAAGAGAAATGTATACAGCGTCTAGGTAGGACCTTAAGGAACAAGACCACTTGAAAGACCTAGGCGTAGATGGAATGATAGTAATACTAAAATGAACCTTAAATATAGGATGGTAGAGCGTAGACTTTATTCATGTGGCTCAGGATAAGAGAAAAGTGACGGGCTCTTGTGAGCACGGTGATGAAATGTAATGCCCTGTAAATGCGAGGAATTTTTTGATCAGCAGACGAACTGTTACCTTCACAAGGAAGACTCTGCCTTGTGGACTAGGTTACTTGGTCACGTGCGATTCTGAGCTGATTCTTTGGGACATTATGTACAATGAATCTCAAAAAATGGACACTCTGTACAATGACTTCAACAACTGGACACCCTGTACAATGACGTTCAACAACTGGGCATCCTGTACAATGACGTTCAACAACTGGACACTCTATACAATGACATTCAACAACTGGGCACCCTGTACAATGATGTTCAACAACTGGACACCGCTACAACAATGTTCAACAACTGGACACTCTGTACAATGACTTTCAACAACTGCACACCCCGTACAACGATGTTTAACAACTGGACACCTGTACATTAACTTTAAACAACTGGACACCTGTACAAAGACGTTCAACAACTGGACACCTGTACAACGACGTTCAACAACTAGACACCTGTACAACGACGTTCAACAACTGGACACCCTGTACAACGACGTTCAACAACTAGACACCTGTACAACGACGTTCAACAACTGGACACCCTGTACAACGACGTTCAACAACTGGACACCCTGTTCCACCAGCTGTAACAATGACACCTGTAAAGGAATAGAAACGGTTCCCCAGATTTCTCTGCAGCTTTTTAATTCTTTTTTTTTTATTTAGCGGAGTGAAAGAATTCAGTTTCTGCTGGTAATTCAATTAAGCAGCTGTATCGGCGGATTTCAGGCCAAACCTTGTTAACGTCGGGTCTTGTCCTCAGTATTGATGGCTGACAACTGGGTAACTCTTGGCTGAGGCGACGAACATCCGACTGACGCGTCTATCGAAATCAGTAATGACGTGGCCGCATGATACATGTTACAGCGCACTGCGGCTGCCACGCAGTCAAGTCGGATCAGACTGGGGGTTTAAAATGTACATTCTTGTAAAATGGCGTCTGTTGTGTGCTGCAGATTGACATGCAGAGCTCAGAGTAGAGGATTGGTTCCTTTTATGCCGGGGAGTACGAGAGTCCTACACGAGAACAGCAGCTGATATTGCTGCTACTGATACTACTACTACTACTACTACCACTACTACTACCACCACTACTACTACTTCTACTACTACTATTACTACTACTACTTCTACTACTATTACTACTATTACCACTACTACTACTACTACTACCACTACTACTACTAATATTACTACTATTACTGCTACTACTACTTCTACTACTATTACTACTACTACTACTGCTTATACTACTACTACTACTACTACTACTACTACTACTTCTACTACTACTACTACTACTACTACTACTACTACTTCTACTACTACTACTACTACTACTACTACTACTACTACTACTACTACTGCTACTACTACTACCACCACTACTACTACCACTACTACTTCTACTACTGCTACTACTACTACTACTACTACTACTACTACTACTACTTCTACTACTACTACTACTACTACTACTATTGCTACTACTACTTCTACTACTACTACTACTACTACTACTACTACCACTACTACTATTACTTCTACTACTACTACTACCACTACTACTACTACTTCTACTACTACCACTTCTACTACTACTACTACTACTACTACTACTACTACTACTTTTTTTTGCGCTGCGACCCAACGCGGGTCATGGCTTCCTCATTCTTGAGGTTTCTAGATCACACACGACGCCCCACAGTCGGTAGGACTCCTCTGGACGAGCGATCAGCTCGTCGTAGAGACTAATAATAATAATAATAATAATAATAATAATAATAATAATAATAATAATAATAATAATAATAATAATGGAAAATACAGCATAATGCAGCAGTCCGAAACGCACGCCCACCAGTACATTTTCCATGGTCCTCTTACTTATGCCAATTACGGAATGTGGCCCTGCTCAACACCGAAGAATATTATAATTAAAATGTTTTTCGCCAGTCACAACAGATAGACATTTCCCCAGTGGGATTCGAATCCGCATCCCAGCAAGCGAGCGGCTGCAGACCTAAGCCTTAGACCGAGCGGTCCACTAGTGCCGACCAACTGCGTGCTCCTCACAGCTGCTAACAGTAAGTACCCTCTCTGCTGATTACAATGAAGTGCAGCCAGCCTAAATTTCAAAGTTAACCGTTTGGCTCGGACACTCCCGCTATAGCTTGAAATGTAGCGGCGTTCGTCTGTTCCGCTATGGACTTATTTGTGGTCTTGGCCATTACTTCCAGAAAATGCCCGGACAGTACATGAATTGGGTCACTGCCACTTCGATCCATTCTTATAATGTATTATTCAGTAACAACCTTAACATCCCACACAAAAACCTGAAACAGTCGCCACTTAAACTACAAGCAGACAGACAGACAGAGAGACAGACAGATAGACAGACAGGCAGGCAGATAAACAGATAGATAGACAGACAGACAGACAGACAGATAGATAGACAGATAGACAGATAGACAGATAGACAGATAGACAGATAGACAGATAGACAGATAGACAGACAGACAGACAGACAGACAGACAGACAGACAGACAGACAGACAGACAGACAGACAGACAGACAGACAGACAGACAGA
>Ga0268261_10004616_pt1 | contig 10338 bp, 6 predicted proteins | sample TergutNc150P1_FD_190353 | JGI IMG/M metagenome (GOLD analysis project Ga0268261, IMG submission 190353) | Nasutitermes corniger P1 segment gut microbial community from laboratory colony in Florida, USA - Nc150 P1 (SPAdes) (version 2) | ecosystem: Host-associated > Arthropoda: Insects > Digestive...
ATATATGACATTAGTAGCCTAAAGGTTAATAATTTAACCCTTATCCTGCTAACATGGAGAAAATGGTGAGCTCCTAATAATGCCAGCAAATAGCAGATGGGATTTAATTCGTGGTTTAAAGGGTTAAAAACAGGAAGATATCTCCACAAATATTTCAGATACTCGAATTGTGTGTTTCTTGCATATTTAAGCGTTATTGTTTGTCAAGGTCTGCAGTCGTATAGGTTTTTCATAAAAGGATGGTAGGGTTGAAGGTGTTCACTGAAGAAAACTTAGGGGAAAATTACAAATTATGTTTTATTTTACTAGAAAACACAAGATTTTCACATAGTCTGTACAGTCCATGTGGTACCATAAAAAGAGTAACTATTAAGGTAAGCACCTGAGAACAGAGCAAGCTAACGAACAGTAACAGGAAAATAACTGTAGAAAAATTAAAAACAACCACAAGAATTGAAAAATAAAGCCTTGAACACTCCACACATTAAATCATAAAAAAGCCATGAACTCAGATATACCACATATACAACACAAAGAACCAAAACATAAGCAACACTGACGCCATCTGTAGAAAAAATTTCCAGTCTTCATAGGTTAAAAATTTTTATTCAGGCAGTTATTTGCTGATAAAAAATACCAGATGGGCGAAATTTTATTTCTGGGTTTGTTGATGGGATTTTATGAACATAACATTTAGACCGCTTCCTTATATTTTCTACATGTTGAATTCGTTTCTGTCTCTAAATTCTTAGCTTCCTTCACAGGCGCATATGTTAGGAAATTGAGTGTTTTTATGGTGCCCAGTGACTGAGAATAGCTTCATGTACGGAGTCCACCGGGTTACTTGCTTCTTTCCCTGAAGGCGGAAGCAGTTCCAGCTGCCGAAACATTGTGTTTTTTAAATTAAGATGGTGAACAATTTAAAAAAATAAGAAAGTGTCAGTGAGCCACACGTCGTCGTCACCCTATAGTGTATAAATAAAGACATTACTGTTAGGTTTATGTATATTAGATTAACAAAATAACGGATTCCGTTGTTATCAAGGGTCAAGAGGAGAAGGAAGAATGTTTCTTGGCCTATTTGACCCTCGCTCAAAAGAAATACGTTCTTTCGAAACCTCGGAAAAAGTAGCTCAACGACTCAAGGTCACATCTCACAAGACTAGAGAATTCACACTTGGCACGACGCCTCGAAACTCGCGAAGTATTACTGCCTTCTTTTTGCGCTCTCGCAAAAAGAAATTCGTAATGGAAATTGTTGTCCCTTGCATTTCTGCCTTTCCGTTTGTCTGTTCGCATATAATAACTCGATAACCACTGATTTTGTTTTCATTACACTTTAAATTTGTGGCTAATACTAAATTTTAACGAGGTTCTAACAATTGTTGGTTATAATAGAGCGTTAACCCTTTGAGGACCAAGCGCAGACTGCTTTATTTAAAGACCCAGTCCGTACCGCGCTGTAAACACTTTTTATCTCGGTTATAAAAACCAATCAGTTTATGCTGTAAGTGGCACAAGTCACTGTTTTTTTTCTCATATAAATACAAAACACATAAATACAGTGTGGACAGAATGTATAATTCTTAAGAATTAAACCTGTTGGTGCATGTAACCAGTAGGCTTTAAAAGGTTAATACCGTGCATTTTACGTAAAGACCTACGTAAAGATTCTGGTCCTGTGGGATGTGACGTAGTGTCACTGGGTTTGTGGTTTCTGATTTTCAAAGGAAACTAGTGCCAACCAAAAAGCTCGAACTGCTAGCCCAGGTACACTGTATCACCTGACTCCTTCATTACATTGCTGTGGAAAACTGAATCTCGCACAAATCCCACACACCTTTCTGCGCGCTTGCGCATCGCGACTGTCGCTCGCTAAGTATTTAACGCAGCGAAATATTTTTTCGAGCAGTCATTGTGTAAATCTATGAACCTTGCGACTTTGGGATTGAGTCAACGAATCTAGAGTTATGAAGACATATGTGCATTTGCTGCTTTATCACATATTGTATACATTTGATTTATGTACTGTAAAATGATATACTCATTGCTTTATTCATATATCCTAAGTTTCAGTGGATCCCTTCGCTAAAATCTGTTTCTCAGGCATATTCAGTTTTACATGCCATAGTAAATAGAGTCGTTGGAACATATATAGACCTGTAGAACTTTCTATCCTTTAGGCCTAGTTTTAGAAAATATTTAGGTTATTTTCAGGGTTTTATTTTTTAGCTGACAATTGACGGCGTTCTTTGACCTAACTATTTCAGGGGCATGAAGCTTGCCATTCACCACCATCTAATGCCGAGATTAAAAATGAGTGGATTTAACCTTCACGCCCCCCGTCCACGTTTGTTTCATGGCGTGCAGGGTGAAACTGGTGGATTTACGGATCATATAAGATCAGTATATTATAAAATTAAAACTTATTGCAGATAATGATATTCTTAAAATCTGAAATTTTTTCATCGCCATGGAACAGCGTTTCCCATCGATCCCCAAGGAACCCCGAAGAGTTCCCGGGAGATTTGTGGATACATTCCTGTAATGGCTACTTCGAAGTTTACTTATTTTCTAAATTAAAAGAATAATGTTTAGTAAAAAGTAATGGAGGATCTTCTTTAATTGATGCTACGTTTATTTCATACGACCGTTAGAATATCTAATTAAGAAGCTTCCTGCATCCACGAAGCGAGCGGCAGTCATTTTAATTAAGGTCAAAACATGCATTGCATTATTACATATGCAAATGGTGTGTATTAGTAGCTAGTTCTGAGATATAAATATTTAATTTTGCGTACCTATCATCCGGATATTCTATATTTACGTGAGCAGGGATGTGAGGATCCGTAGTTATTTTTTCGAAAACAAAAGTGGTCCGCGAGCAGAAAGACTGAACATGCAGAATATATAGCTCTATATATTTTAAAAACAATCATAATATATACTATAATTAAGTTATATGAGTATTTAATCTTAAATCCGTGATTTTATGTAATTCACGTGTTCTTTAATTAGTCAAACACATATTAAGTTTTAAATTGCCATCGTAATCAGTCTGATTGAAAATGACGTATAAACTGAAAAGCGTACAAACGCAGTGGGATTTATTCAAGCCTTTAATTCTTCATTTCATATGTATATTTTGCTCTTTGATACGGTTTGTATGCTCGCTGAATGGGGAGGCATCTCCAAGTAATAATGTCACAGGGGCTTATGGTTCAGAGCGCGGTTGCTTGAAGTATATAAACAAAACAAAAACCTATTTAAAGATGGTTTATATGTTCTGGATTCAATAAATATCTATATTTCTGCCTTCTGTAGCGTGACACCATGTAGTCTGTTAAAGTTTGTTGGGATTTCCGAGGAATTTTCTCCCTCCATTATGCGATTGGTGAAGGTAGCACATTCTTCTGAAACGTCGGTAAATTTCTACCAGCCTGTATGATGCCACATCCCACTGCCTGATGTCTTATTTTACAAGATACGTAAAGATTTGAGTACAGGGCAAGAGACCCCACGCGCGTGCGCACTCGGGCTGGCTGATCCTGCACTGTCTTAAAACTCACCGAATTAACATTTTAAAGCCTACTGTTTACGTGATGGACAAACAGGTTTAACATTCAACAATTGTACGCTATGTTTACACTGTATTTATGTGTTTTGTATTTATCTCAGAACAAACAGCGACTTCTGCCCCAAATTGATTAGTTTTTATAACCTAGATGGTGTCTACTGTTCGATACGAACTGGGTCTTTAAATAAAGCGGTCTGCGCTTTGTCTTTCAAAGGTTCATATATGCTGTGTTGCTTAACTAGACATTGTACAATTACACGTTTGTAACGCAAACATAAACATGCGCACACTCTAGGTAAAACCTGCCACTCAACTCCCATTAGTGCCAAAGTTTAAGAACGACTGGAGCTATAGCTCTGTTTCCTCTTTAGGACTTTGTGGCTTAGCTACTTATTCGGAAAAAAACTCAAAATATTGCACTGCAAATCCAGGTGTAGCTGTAGTCTATTACAGTTAATAGTGTCGTCACTACAGAGAGGGGCCGACATGTAGTCAGGATAGTGACTAGGCTTGATTGCCGTCAGGTGCAAGAGTTTTCCAGCAGCACCTAAACGTCCACGTGGGCTATTGGGTCCACTCTGCGCAACAAGCCCTTTTTTCTCGGATGCAAGGCGGCCGGGGACTGAAGTTGATTACTCCAATCTAATGCTGAGTTTAAGAATTAGTAGAGCTGCACTTCTACTCCCCCTATATGCCTTCAATCTATTATGTGATGTATAGAATAAACATAACATACGTCGTGGCACGTCTTATTTCGTGGCGTGACGTCCTTATTTCGTTACGAAATTACTTATTAATTTTTACTAAATTACGAATTAGGCGCCTTAACACAGGCAGCTTCTCAAACCGTTATATGCGAATTACTGTAACCTGCACAAAAGAGGAGGCTATATTGAATTTACCAGAACAGTTTTTACGAAACCTTCAGGTGGTGCGAACGATACCTTGAAATAACATTACTCGCTCTGCGAACACCAGTGCCTGGACAGAGACCAGATATGCAGGGAACATTTCACCGCTGGCTGCCATAATTTTGCTGCCGGCATTACGTGTTTGATGTTCTTTAGAGCGATATGTAATATATATCTTGGCGGTAATATTGCATTCCTCAGTACACTGACACATGTTCTCCCAATGTACTGCATTAAAACCACTATATTTATTTGACTGACGTAACAAATTGCAAACCATTTCATGACATCGTTCAACATTGATTGAAAATTGTGACTGTGGAACGTGGATTTGAAGTGCTGTATTTTTGTTTATTAATGTAATTAAATATTACGCAGACGGCTAGTGTAGTGTTTGCAGACCTACCATCATCGATGTGTTGAAATGAGCCATGTAGATTCCGGAAGAGAGAAACCGTTATACAGACTTAGATTCACAAGGAAATGTGAAGACATTAGCTTTGATTAAACTTCTTTCCACTCATTTTGAATGAGTCTGTTCGTAACTAGATACAAAGATTTTTCTTAATATTTATGTGAGAGTCAAAATTAATTGAGGTTTTGTTGGATGACAACTCCGTGTTTACAAAGTTACTGACGTTTTGAAGAAGCATAGTGTCTCCACCTTTAGGCTAAAGACGTAACAGCCGGTAAAATTTCCATGGTCATCAACACCGCTGTAAGAACTGCAAATTTTTGGAGCATTTAGAGTATTTTGGTTCATAGAATTCTGAGTTACGCTTCACGCCCGTTTGAATGTGTCTGCAAATGAGAACAAATGAAATCTAATTTCTTTTGTAGCCTTTAAAGCGCACTGCACAAATTTAAAATTCATTGTTAGCAGTAATTTTCGTATAGTTTCTTTTTGTGTTGCAGCAAACTAGAGGATTTTTTCTCTGGGCGAAAATGCAGTTGGGTAGCTAAAGTATAAGGAATGTGTGGCGTGTAAACAATTTAATGTTACTTTCATGGTCATCATCATCTTCCAAACGTGTGTTAGGCCATGAGGTCTATTAACGGACTCCAAGTAACCTTTTGCTTTATGTCCTGCAGATCTTCTGTCCCGAGGCGTGTACTGCAGAAATTGTTGGGGTGTCCTAACTATTCTGTTGACATGATCTCTACAGTTACGCCTTTGTTTGCCTATGTACTGTAACACAGGTTCTGTCTTGGTTTCTTTCATCATTCATTAATTCGTTTGTGGTTACATTGTATGCAGCCCGCTGTTCGCTGCATAAATCGCTTTGCTGCGGCTGTGATTCTAGTTTCTTCAGTTTTCCTAATAGTTTCTTGTGTCCTTTACGACCGTATAGTGCCGTTAACACAATAAATTAGAAACGCAATACATGTATATTTACTATATGGTTTTCATTCTGAGATCCCACAAGTTTACAATTTTGACTAAAATGTGGAATTGTAAACAAAAGTCGTGTAATGGCTGACGGTTGAAAAATTATTGCAGTTGTTGGTAATATGTGCACTGATAAAATTAAAGTGTTAAATTGTAAGATAGAATTATTAAATAATACGTGCATTTATCAATATTAAGAGTCGAGGCGTCGGTTACTTGTCGCAATATTATTATTTAATAATTCTATCCATTTGCTATTTTAATTTTATCGTTATATGTATTACCACGACCTACAATAATTTTACAACCACCAGTTACTATACGGCCATAATTTACACTTCTACGTTGTAGTAAGCATTGTATTCTTGTGGGATCCGGCAGAGTGGAAACATTATTGTAAAATATTGTGTTAATGGCCTGATGATGGTCATAAACGAACGAAATATGCATCCGTTTCTAAAAGAAAGGCGGTTGTATTCGACAGTATAGTGAAGAGTTTTTTTTAACGTTCCTCATACACAACAGGATGTAGTCCATTAAATTAGCTACATCTGCCCTGTGAAAGGTTAAGCGGCAATGGTTACTATACGCTCGGTCAGGTTGAATAGAGACGCGTGGTGATGTGGAAATCAGCTACCACATTTAAATGCTGCTCTTCGACAGAATACTTGCCTGAAACTCTTTACACCACCACAAAATCTCACAAGTTAATATATTACCTACTACATGAGGGCCTTAATATGGAATTTCGCCACTTGGATAATACGTGATGATTGTTAACATTTTATAATTCTATTATTTGTCTAACAGCCGAGATATTGTAGTGGGTGTAGTAACTACGCTACGATCTGGGAGATCCGAGGTTCCAATTCCACCAGGAGCAAAAAATTTATTCCACATACAAAGCCTTAAGACTCACTTCGGTGCCCACCAACACGCTATTCATTGTCTCTAGTTTCGAGCGTGAAGTGGCCGGAGAGTAAAGCTGACCGCTCGCCTTCATCTAGTGCCGAAGTTAAGAATGATTGGAGTTATACCTCTACTCTCCTTGAAGTCCTCATGGCGTAGGACGGGATAATTTTACCATTACCTATATCTGGAATAGGTTTTACTTCTCTAGAACACTTAAAAACAGCTGACAAACTTCTTTATAAAACCTCTGACGAAGTCCTATAAAAAAAAGTACGCAATGAAAACTTAAACATGAAATATGAAAAAAATGCCATTCCGTATAGCGCTAAATGTTTAATATTACACTATATTTATATATGAAACTGATATAAAAATTGTAACAAAAACGAACTTATGAACATACCAACGACATTATACAGAGCGGCTATATTTCTGTGCCTTGTTTTTCTTTCGTCAGTTTTAGCAACAGTTGGAATGCATCGGGCAAGTAATGGTTTAACAAAGAAGTTCCACTTAGAATGGTTTGTTAATAGCGAAAAATTTATTGAGTTTGTAACATGAAATTGTTCAAAAAATGTATTGTTGTATGTAACTGAAGTACTTACGACATCTTATTAGAATCTTTTGTACGTGTACTTAGGTCAGTATGAATTAAATTAACCTTCTAAAGCCTACCGGTTACGTGATGCGCCAACAGGTTTAACATTCAACAACTGTACGTTCTGCCCACACTGTATTTATGTGTTTTGTATTTATCTGAGAACAAACAGCGACTTGTGCCACTCACAACATAAACTGATTGGTTTTTATAACCGAGATGAAAAGTGTTTACAGCGCGGTACGGACTGGATCTTTAAATAAAGCAGTCTGCGTTTCGTATTTAAACGCTTAATTACCTCACTTATCACTACACCAAAATGTAGACTTAAAGTACGTAGCCATGCTGTGGTTTCTCGGATGTGTCTCATCTTTTGTTACACTGCTATTTATGTAATTAATATTAAAGAAATTACCTGTGTGTTATAAAATATTAGGCACTAAGAGAAAGATTCGCACAGGATTCAATTTCTTGGAAGTGATGCTTCAAATGTATAAAGTTTCACAAACTCTTGCAGGTGACAAGCTAGAAGTATTCGAAAAGATTTATTATTCTCCAAGTAAATCATCTGTGTATGAAAGGGTGTTGCGTGGCAATTGTTCGAGAGCAAGTCCCAAAGATTTTTTTATTTGAGTTTTTAAAGAAACTAGGTCAAGGGATTCAATATTATGCAGAGGAACTACATAAACTATTTAAAGTCCTGGCGACTGTGAAATGTGCTTGTGAACAGTAATGAAATCGCTCGGTGGACAATGCGCTACTTTAGGCCTATTTAATTCCTTGCAAACTCCGAGAAAATTCTTTTCTTCCTTTATTTTTATTCTATCTTTCCTTTATGTTAAAAGAGTCTCTATAAATAATGCGTCTGAGAAGCACCAAGCAACTTCTCTCCTCCATTCATCCAGCAAGCAGGGCCTCCAGGAGAAGAAGAAGAGTTGTAAGAGAAGTCATAAATAAGACCCAGTTGGATGCGCTCACAAGGAAATCCGGCCAAAGTAGGAGGGAACAGAACTGTGGAGACGGTTTGCAGAGAGAAGCTAAATCTGCTCACCGGAGTTGAATAAGACAAATCACAAAGTTGCTGATAAGCATAGAAGACGGCTTTTCATGTACTAATAATCCGTACAACTGATAAGTGTATCGCTGGTTGAATATAGGCAACACACTAGCAAGTTTAATATTATCCTTCGGTTTTTCTGTAAGGACGTTATGTCAAACATATATTGAACTGGAACTGATTTCCCGATGGTCAGTCCGTAATTTTACAGATGAAATTTATTCGTTTTCATGTAACCTTGTCACTTTGCTGACTTTATCATATAATTAACGTATTTATTTAGGTTACCTGCCAGCTAGCCGGTTTTGTGACTAGATCACCGTCTGGATCACCGATAAGTCGTGGTTCGATTCTCGGAAAAAAACAAAGGAGTAATCTCTTTTCCAACGTATCCAAAGCGGTTCTGAGGCCCGCACAACCCCCTACGCAGTAGAAAGCAGGTGTCCTTTGTCGTGGACAAAGCGGTCTTGGCATGATACTGACCACTTACTCGCATCTAGTGCCGAGTTTAGGAATGTATGAAGCTGTACATCCATTCTCCCATGTACCTACAAAATACGGACAGGGAAAATTTTACTGTCTGTTGCTGATGGACGTGGACAGTGTTCATGTATTTTTGTCACGTAAATGCACGTTGCGGGATAGGTTGAACGCGTGACATGAGAAATTTATAGAAACGTCTAATCGGAATACCTTAAATTGAGAGACCACCTGGCACACGTCAGCGTGTGTAATAAAATCGATCTCCAAAGTGTAAGGCGTGATGTTGTGCAGTGGATTCAGCTGGCTTAAATTGTGGACCCTGGGGGGCGAACTCTTGTGAAAGTAGCAGTGAAAGTTCGGGTGTCATAAAATGTGGATAAACTTCTGGCTATCTGAGCAAATAGCTAGCTTGTAAATAATAACTTTTTGACATTGAGTTATTTGACACGACTCTGAAATATATTCTGGAAGAAATCATTTTTCTTCGAGCTACGAATCGAAAGAAACTCTCTGGAATTAAGTACAAGTGTAGAAGAAGCTCACTGCACGTTTTATTCTTATTGTAACATCTTTCTGTAGCTTTATATCGTAGGTGGTGGTATCGAGGAATGCGGAAGAGTCTTTCCTGCCTCCAATATTTTCTCTATTTTTGTAATTTAAAAGCTCTTGTTTTCTGTATGTACCACAAATATTAACTTTAAACATTTCTACATTCTGTCCACACAATACATTTATATGTTTTTTTAATGGTTTTTCTTAGCCAACAAGGATAAATTAGCTTTACATCATTAACTGATTGCTTTTTATAACAGAGACGGTGTGTGAGATTTGCGGTGTTCTGCGATATTACGCAGCGAGGAGTGGCAGTTCCGTACTGGCGTTTCGGGACTTTCTATCGGTCACATCATCACGGGTCAAGTCCTAAACGTTTTCGTGAACTTCTCTACCGTTGAAGATGGGACCGATAGGTTGTCCCGAAACGTCGGTACGGTATTACCACTCTACACTGTGTAATATCCTAGAAGAGCGTAGATCTCATTTACATCGCGGCGGAAGCCTGAAATCACACATGCAGACGGAGTGTGTTGACTTCGCTGTACAAACTAAATCTTTGAATATAATTCAGGTTAATCTTATTCTTAAGATTGCCAATAGAGTTTCTGGAATTGTGGCTCTAGAGATGCCGTCTTTGCTTTCCCTTACTTATGTCTCTCTTATTTCTACCAGCTACAAACATAAAATTTCGTTCTGCTCTACGCTGAACGGAACGGTGTTTCAAAACTCCATGCCCAGTAAAAATATCCTTAAGTTTACACACAAAATTACTAGGGACATTTTATTCTTTACCAACCACACTGAAAGGAAAAAATTATTTTATACTTATGCCTACAAATGTTACCCTTTACTGAC
>Ga0268261_10004617_pt1 | contig 10337 bp, 6 predicted proteins | sample TergutNc150P1_FD_190353 | JGI IMG/M metagenome (GOLD analysis project Ga0268261, IMG submission 190353) | Nasutitermes corniger P1 segment gut microbial community from laboratory colony in Florida, USA - Nc150 P1 (SPAdes) (version 2) | ecosystem: Host-associated > Arthropoda: Insects > Digestive...
ATCTACATATATATATATATATATATATATATATATATATATACATATCCATCTTAATCATTATGGTTAAAGTAATGATATAAAACCTGTCAAAACACAGTAACTTGTTAATTACTATTTAGCTACTGACCAAGCAATGAAGTTTTACATTTTATTGTAAAAATAGGTTTAACTTGTGGGACCCCAAAACATAAACAAAATAATGTATAATATGTTGCATTTTTTACCTTCTCTTTACTGTACGAACTGGCCTGATGGCTGACTTTTGACCGAAACATGTAGCTATTAAACATAACTGTGTTTGACCAATTGTAGTTGTTATAAAACCTGTAACACATGCTGACGATCTGATGTGCATACAGCTGCACTCGGCCAAGTCTGGATTTATTTCCGCAATTTTAAGGTTTTGATTTGCTTCACTCACGTGTATTAAGCAGAACTAAATCTGACACTCGGCATGGTCAATACCAAAATTCGGGACTGGACGCAATCGCTTTTCAGTCGCATTGACTTTTTTCCATCTTAGAGTCTATCTCGACACGCTCGGTTTTCTTATCGTTCCATCTCTTTTCGACCTTTCAACAAGCCATTTCTATAAAGATCCCCCTCCCCTCATACAATAAATTCTGTACGCATTCGTTATTTTCCCAATTTTCCCCATTCTAGATAAAGACCACATGAAATTGGCCAATCAATAATTTGGAAAATTGTAGGAATTTGCGTGCGCCTAACTACAAAATTTGTATTGAAATTTAAAACAATTTATGCAAGCGACAGAACCGAGTTTGTGTTAGAGAACAAAGAGCACCTACCGGCTGTTGGCTTTGATGTGAAGGCTGAGGGGTGTTGAGATGGTAGTGGTGTCACGGCGCAGGCGCATGTGTTGCGTCATAAGAGCGTCACGATCGTACACCGCCGACTCGAAATGTCGGATGAACTCGTTCAACACCAGGCCTGCAGCAATAAAGAGAAATACAGCATTAAAGTAACTGCCTGTTGAGCATTACAGCCATGCTGTGCTCTGTCCCAGCACGGTGTTAAAGGAGATCACACGCAATGCAATTGAACGACGCTGAGAACTGATAAGATTATACAGCGTTGGTGACAAGTAAATACAGAGACTGGATACGGCGGAAAACCGAAGTACTGGGAGAAAACCCCGTGCCAGTGCCACTACTTACCCTGTTGTCTGGATATTCGTTCAATCACGATTCTTAAGAATGTCTGTAAGGCGAACGAAAGGCCGAGAGCTGACATTGGATCCATGCTTTTACCAAACGGCGCCCTAGCTGAACGCTATAACGCCCTTACCTATAGCCCCTTTCCGGGGCCGTCACAGTGCTACATAAATCAAATTGATGAAAAAAAGCTGCCGCGTCCCTCGTAGTGATCACCTGATTCAGTAGAGTAGCTATCGTATTTTATCGTCACAGTGTAATTGTGCCAACATTTCTCTACGTTTAATGTAAAAAACAAAAGAATCCTGTTTGCTATTTCGTGAATCATGACTGAATGCAGTGTTGTGTGACGTCACTCGCTTTGTCATGAACGATGACATCGGTGCGTCTCCTAATGGCATGCAGCGTCTTTCCATGGCAATAAATAAAGCACAGTTACGTACATTACGACAGGGGAAAGCCTTTTAATTGTTCAGCATCCATTTCTCTCCATGCCCCTGAAAATACGCATTCGACGAGACACTCATGATGGTCTCATGTGGGTTGAAACGTGATGTCCAGAAACTTTGTGCTGTTGTAGGGCAGTCGTGGGCGGTCTGTCTTGTAAGATCTTATCATTAGTACGAGCAGGGCAAGACGTTTCGTCTTGCGTTGAAATTTGTGCGGGTGCCAGCGGACACAGTAATCATATCGATATTGCAGATCAATATATCGATACAAAATGTAAAGAGTCACATAAAACTGTAACACATTTTCTCTCGTAACTAATTGATCTTTTAAAGCCCAGTGGTTACGTCATGCACCACCAAGTTTATCACAATTTCTACGTTCTGCCCACACAGTGTATTTTTTTTTATGAATCTGAGAACAAATAGCGATTATTTCCCTACACAGAATTAACTGGTAGTTTTTAAATAAGGGAGACGGCGTGCTTACTGATCGGTATGAGCTGAATCCTTGAAAATCATTCGGGTTAATGTTACACTTTAAATGGATGTATTTCTAGACTGTGTTTGCACAGTCCGTACACCAAGCGCTTGCCGTAACCTCTATTCCTAAGAAAGTGCGCATAAACCAAAAAGGCGTAAATAAAATATACTCATAAAAATAAATGGATAGGGGTTAACGTAACAGAACGCAGCCAGCCAAAGGGCGCTAAGGTGAAAATGAAAGGCGGTAAATTAACAAGTGGTGTACATTGGCAAGAAGCGTTAAAACAACACAGGTGTGCAGGTGGGGTGCAAAACAAAGGCTACGCGTCCTATAAACCGTAAAAACTGTTAAAGAACACTTGCCGAAGTGTTTAAACGCCACACCGGCTGTAACAGTGAGTGTTCCCGACTGGCCTAGCGTCCATATAACATTAACCGCAGAGCATCAGCGTTCTGCATACCCAGCCGTATACAAAACTCTGCCTGCGTTACGTAAAGCCAATACAGTAAACAAATTCTCTCATTAGCATGAACGTTCCCGACACTTGACTGTGCCTCCATTGTCACTATATTGGGGGCACAGTCGTGTTATGCACACTTTGTTCCTTTGAAAATGGTTAGTTCTAGAGCGTTAAGAGGTTCACTTCTGTCCACACTGGTTACGCAATTATTGATCTACTAGTCTAAAGCCGATGATACAATTCTAATTCTCTCTCATATTTCGTTTAGTTTTTGCCAGTCTTACTCCTTGTTAACACATCAGCTTTTGCATGAATTCGTACAAAGGCTGATAGGACTTCATTAGCCACTATAATACAGCCACGATTTTACCCTCAAATCTTTATGTATCAGTTTGCATGTGTTTTGTATTTGCAGCTGATGGTTTTTATTCAAATAGACAATCCATGTTTTGTGGTGCCAGAATTTTCAAAGTCGTTATTTCAGTCTCAACTGCAAAAAAACACTGAATTCAGTTGCCTCGTGCAGGTGACGAGTCTATGTTTCGAAAAGAATGTATGCGCTCTGGCTTTGTTCCTTGCCATCGGCCTGAACAGGGAACCGACGCCATGACGGACTGGCTGATGGCTGTAGGCTGGAGAATGGCTGTCGTGTCCGGGGATTTAGACTAGCTCTTTGAATAAGCCGGCCTGCACGCGCCCTCTTTCTTTTTTGCCCATCCGACCTGAAGACGACAGGAGTTCCAGCCGCAGGAATGTTGTGGGTTTTTTAACAGGGATGTGCGGCAGTGTCTAAAATTTTGGTTTTGACCATGCAGTGTTGTCACTGGCAGCACGCCACGACATCTCTTGTTATCCAACTGAAGTATCCCTGCATCTCTTTCAACGGACAGTTACTTGATTTTCGATATTTTGAAATGTAACGAACGCATAACCTATATAAAAGTCCGTCGTCGTCCAAAAAATATTCAGACTTGCTAGAGTGTGTTCCCGGTTTTCGTGTTACAAAAGGGGTCTTTTCTTTGTTCAGCTAGGATTTCTTCCTTGCTGGGGAGGCCGTCTTGCATTATAGCAGCCACATGTCGGCTTAGTGCATCGACATGTTTAATTTTGATCCCTGGCCTATGTTCTACAATGAAATCAAATTCGGAAAGCCTAAGGTTCCATCGCATCAATCGGGATATGGCATCTGCGAAAGTTCGCAGATATGACAAGGCCGCGTGATCGGTTATGACCAAAAACTGATTTCCATAGACGAAGCAACGAAAGTATTTTGTTGCCCAAACGAACGCAAACAGTTCCACTTCGGAAGCTGTATACACCTGATCGGCCTTGTTCATTTGCCTACTTGCGTAAGCGATATGCCGCTCTACGCCAATTTGTACTTGAGACAAAACTGCGGCGACTGCCAGCTTTGAGGCATCGGTAGTGAGGATAAACGATAATTCAAAATTAGTGTGTGGTAACACGGGCGTTGTACACAATTTATCCTTCACGCTCTCAAAGGGTTTCAGTTGACTATGGCCCCACAAAAACGGTTGATCCTTCTTCGTCAACTCCGTAAGCGGTTTCCCTGTAGTAGCGAAGTCTTGTATTAGCCTGCGATAGAATGAGGTTACGCCCCAAAATGCGCGAACGTTTTTAACGTTGTTGGGAGTGGGGTAATCCCTCACCGCCTTCACCTTATAAGGTGAGGATGAGACCCGCTTCCGAAAGCACGTACCCTAGGTAATTTACTTGCGGTTGTGCGATTATGCACTTATCTGGGTTAAGTGCAGGTTCTCCCTGTCGAAGCGGTGGAGAATATTCTCCAGTCTCTGCACGTGTTCTTGCGCTGTCGTAGAGAAAATTGCGTCATCAAGATAAACGTAACAATAAATTCCCACCAAATATTTCAGGAATATATCCATGAGTCGCTGAAAACTTGATGGACTATTCGACAATCCAAAAGGTAATTTGTTGAACTCGTAGTGTCCCGACGGAACAGTGAAGCCTGTGCGTTCTCTATGATCCTCCCGTATGTTTATTTACCAAAAACCTTGGAGACAGTCAAAAACGCTATAATATTTGGAGCCATACAGCGTGGAGGACGTTTCTTGAATTACAGGGAGGGATAGGAGTCAAATTTCGTGACGGAATTTAGGACTCGGAAATCGACGCAAGAACTAAATTTCGGCTTTCCGTCTAGGCTCCTTTTGGGGACCAAGATTGCAGGGGACGACCAAGGGGATCGGCTTTCCCGGATCACGCCTCTGTCTAGCATGTTTTCCACTTGCGTCTGCATTTCCTCCCTTAGTGCATAGGGGACTGTACTGGGGTTTCCGTATCGGTCGCGTGTCGTTTAGAGAATTTCATGTTCGATCACGCTCATCCCTTCAAAGTCCTTCATTTGTTCATCACGGATCAGATGAGCGTACTTCAATTGCCCGGATTCTATAAGCTGTCTCTTTTTCACGGGCAGGTGGTCTAACTTGCCAAGCAGCAATTTCCTGTACAGAAGCTCATTTCTCTTTTTCCTCTGTCGTTCAGTGGGTCGGATATTGGGTGGTCCTTTGGGTCATTTCTGTCTACAATTTCCTCAGTTATTTCTTCGGCCATCCCGAGAGCTGTAACCTTCGGGATAATTAACTGTTCATCGCTAAAGTTGGCAACCATAACCATCGCCTGGCTGTTCCGCGCGCTAGTCATATCGCTACTATGCGATGTCACACGAGGGGGCCGTTGCCTTTGTCTTAACTCGTGATAATCCGCGGGCAGGGAGTATCCCTTCGATCGGGACTTGCGCTGGTTCGATGCATACTAAAGGAGGGGATTCTGCTTTTCATCAGAATCCAATCGTCCTACAATTATCTGCTGGCATCTGGGTGGCACTGTGACGTTTTCCACTGCCTTTACAAACCAAACTTACTCTTGTGAGGGAGTTGCCTCAGAGCAGGGGCTGGCTGGAAGCTGTTCGTCCATTCGCCACGCATCCTGTTTCATGGGTTGAAGGTTACGGCCCGCTTTACCTTCGGGAAATACCGTGAGTGCCGCGTGCCTCTTCGCTGGTATGCTACACACGCGGAGCATCTTGTCGACGCTGGTGGGCGATAGCTCACCACACTCGAAATCTATGGCGCCTACTCTGTCCAAATAATCGGTGCCCAGTAAGCCAGCTGCCTGGTAGGGAGTGGGCATACTAACGAGTGCGCGAACTCACTTTTGTTCAACCGAAAAGTCATTGACTGTTGCCCTCTAATGTCTAGTACATCCCCCGTCACACCTTAAGGTTCCACGGCGGTAACGTGTACGTCACTTCTCGACACGCCGGGCTGCAGTATCGAGATGGTGGAGCCTGTGTCCAAAATTAGGCTCCTTCACATAACCTCTATTTCGACTGATAGTGGGCGCGCCGTGTTCCATCGAAATGGAAACCTTATGATTACTGACAGCGTTTTCTGGGTCGCTGAGGTGCAGAGAGCTGTCTTCAATCACACCTCAAACTCATTTCCCGGAATCGTAGTTTTCTTCCTACACTCCCCATTCGTTCCTTGCGAGGACTGGTCAGGGGGTTGCGAACGTCTGGTAGGTTCCCTAGGGCTCCCCTTCCCAGGCGGATCTGTGGAGCTTCCCTCCCGATTTAATCGTGTTGGACACTCCCTAGCGAAGTGTCAAAATCCCTCATATTCATAACATCTAAGCGCAGCTTTCGTTTGTCCATTCCTGTTTGCTGAGGTCTTTGGCATGTTACGGCTGCGTGACGTCATATTGCGCTGCGTTTCCGTGCGGTTGCCCGCTCGCCTCGCCTCAGCTGAGCCGTGGGGCTCGTGACTATTATGGCGTGTCCGGCCAGGAGAAGAGTTTCAGCGAGTCGTTGAAACTGTCTTAACAACCTTCGCTAAACTCTTCCTGCTTTTCCGCTTCCTGGACGGTAAGACAAATTTTCAGAGCCTGATCCAGAGACCGCGGGTTCGAAAATCTAGTTTGTCGACCTGCTTCTCCCGCTAAACCAGCCACTAAGCTGTTAGAAGCATTCGGCCTGCGCTTTCGTTGTGGATGCGCTGGGCAAAAGGTCATCCAACTTTTTGTGACAGGGCCCTACATGTCAGCAAACTACAGAGGTCTCGTTCCTCCCTTGCCTAGCCGTATGTAGCTTCATAAAGTGGTACTGATCTGTATGGGAGTCGCGAAACCTGCGTCTAAACTCATCTTTCAATTTTTGCCAAGTTGCACCTGGCGAATGTAATTCTAGGCACCCGTTATAGAACTGCCTGGCAACGTCAGTAAGCCGAAGGGCTGCTACCTGTAATTTGTCCTCGTCCTCCCACAATCCTATGTGGGCAGAACTCTCGAACACGGATAGGAATTCTTCCAGTGGGATTTCTGTTTCTGCGCCTGGCCATTTCGGGATTAATGAAATCAAGGAAAGGTCCTTGTGAACCCCAGGTGCCCCTACAGAGACGCGTTCGCGTAACCGCTGTAACTCAGCCTTGATCTCTGCCAGTTAGACTTGTAGTCTGTCGGTCTTAATGAAGGACGCTGTATTAGTTCGCTGAATGAATTTTTAAATTTAGAATTTTGTATTCTGACTTCGTCGTCTCCCGATATCCTAATAGTGACCTATATTTACGATCCGCGCGTAAATTGCTAAAATCTCTCCAACCGCTGCCAACTAATTTTGTAGTACCCCCAGTGGTAGCGTAGCTGTTACTTTATGACTATGGGTACACTGATGGGGATGACGTGAGTTCTGTAGTTTCACTATTATCGGAGTTCGGATATCAGGTAGACTGCCACCAAGTAGATTTTAGGGTTTACAAGGTAACAGAAATTTACTAAACTATCACTCTGTAGCTCAAGGAGCAATTAACTACTTCAATTTCTAGTCGCGGTCAACTTGCCAAGGTCTTAGGAATATAACAATTAAATCGTTGTATAAATGTCAGTCACACACTTTAAGTAATATTAAGTTAGGATGTTTAATTAGGAAGTAAAGTAAAACTAATAAATTGAACTATTTACACAAATAATATAATAAAGGGAAAGTTACAAGTTTAGTCGTTGCACAAATAATTACTTTGCCTTCTCTATATAACCCATTATAATTTGGAATATTTTAAATTAATTACTGTCGATCAAAAATTACTCAACTCGCGTGGAGATAATATTAAAGCGTTTTCTAAATACATTCAGCTCAACTCACCTTGAATAAACAGCAGTAGCAGCTTTCCAACACACAGAGTAAGATTATTTCACAGTTGTAGTCAGAACTCTCCACAACTATGTACAATTTTAACGTACATACGACGAATAAAATAACGAGAATGGGGACGTTAACATGTTTGTAGAGGGTTATATACAGTAAGGGCGCTGATTAGCAAATACTTTTACATTCAGAGAACTATTAGTAGTGAGAGTTCAAAGGCTCTGCAATTTTGTCTTGTACATTTTTCGCAGTGGACTGAACTGTCAGCTAAGCACTATTGAAGTTAACGCTGGTAGCTGTGCACAATTTCAGTGTAACTATGAAATTAGTTTTACAATCTACACATATAAATTACACGTTCGTTACACTGGCACCTAATCACACTTAGATCGCTTGGTATAACCATTCTAACTTTCCTTGGTTATTTCCTGAAAACCTGTCAGAGTAAACTGTCCTCATATAGCCTAACTAGAAGAAACTCCGAAACAAGACGCACACGAATCCAGTACTGCTGCAAATGTTCCAGACAGTGCACAGCGCAAACGCTTCCGACTACCGCGAAAAGAATGTGGTATTCAGTGCCTAACTTCTCCACACCACAGCACGAGATAAGCTTGGCTACTGTACGCAAAATGCACGCAGCAGCCTACATCCCAGACGCAAACAGCCTGCGAGACGCATCATCAGCATTTTACCGCATAACTCGCAAACGCTGGAGACGCAAGTAGTCCAATCCATAAATTTACACCTACGTTGTGTGAAAACTTGTATTTTTAATTCATGAGTGTATGAAATGCACAGCCAGATTATTGTAATCCTGGCCTTTCCTACTGTTTAATGTTAAAGTTGATGCTGCAACTACGTAACTACTGCTTTTGTTAACAATTATATATGTATTATTTTTTACTACTTGGGTATAATTATGTATGCTATTGTTATTTTCCTTTAGCTTTGCTTGCATCACGCAATTCGTTAGTTAATTGCGCTAATTTTCAAAGACTTTGCTCGAAAGAATTTCGCCCCTAATCTTTGTTTACAAATGGGCGAGTGTAACGAACGCATTTATATGTATAGATTGTAAAACTGTAATTTCATAGTTACACTGAAACAGTGCAGAGCTATCAGCGTTAACTTCAATAGTGCTTAGTTGACAGTTCAGTGCACTGCGAAAAATGTACGAGTTAATACAAACTGACAGAGCCTTTGAACTCTCAGAGCCAATAGTTCACTGCATCTAAACGTATTTGCCACACAGTGCCCTTAATCTATATAACCCTCTACAAATATGTTAACGTCCTCATTCTCGTTATTTTATTCGTCGTACCTACGTTAAAATTACATATAATTGTGGAGAGAAGTTCTGACTTCGACAGCTGTGAAATAATCTATGTGTGTTGGAAAGCTGCTGCTGCTGTTTATTCGAGGTGAGTTGAGTTGAATGTATTTAGAAAACGTTTTAATATTATCTCCACGCGAGTTGAGCAAGTTTTGGTCAACAGTAATTAATTTAAACGATTCCAAATTATAACGGGTTATATAGAGAAGGCAAAGTAATTATTTGTGCAACGACTAATCTGGAAACTCTCCCTCTGTTAGATTATTTACGTAAATTTTTAACTTTATTAAAGTTTTACTTGATTTCCTAATTAAACATCCTAACTTAATATTACTTAAGGTGTGTGACTGACATTTATACAACGATTTAATTGTGATATTCCCAAGACCTTGGCAAGTTGACCGCGACTAGAAATTGAAGTATTTAATTGCTCCTTGAACTACAAATTGATAGTTTAGTAGATTTCTATTACCTTGTAAACCCTAAAATCTACTTGGTGGCAGTCTACCTGATATCCGAACTCCGATAAAAGTGAAACTACAGAACCCACGTCATTCCCATCAGTGTCCCCATTGACATAAAGTAACAGCTACGCTACCACTGGGGGCACTACAGAAATAAACGAGACTAATTTCACGCTAAGAAACTAATCATGCGGTGCTCCACATTTATCCGTTTTAAGTGCATCACTTCAGACGTCGTCAACCGCTAGGTTTATAATCACACCCTCCCCCCATCGCGGGACCGCAGTGCGTTGACAGCGGCTCGGAAGCCGTCAGCCTTTGATGGGACGGCCATCAACTTTTCGCTCTTGAGTTGGGCCGTCAGGCCGCCAGGGCAGGATGCCCGCAACCAGACTAGGAAGGCACGGGTGTCGCGAACATCTGAAATAAAAATGGGCGTCTTGTTAGGACGCTCTCCTGCCGGCAGGCAGGTGGTGGCCACCTGGGCCTTGAGAGTGGTGCCATCTGGCATGTCGCTCAGATGACTGGACATGTCACTAGACATGCGCCTATTGGCTGTCTCGGATGAGAGCGGGTTCGGACATGTCCCAATCCATGGCTGTGGGCTTGAGGACCCACTTGGCTGACTTGGGGCGACAGGCCCGGCCAATGCAGCCGTGTACGTCACCCCGCCCTCGGGGGGCCCGAGTTGCCGGCTGCCTTGGGCAGCTTCTTCGCCCGTCACAGAAGTAAACGCGGGCAGAGGCGCGAATTCAGCGTCAGGAGCTGGGCGCCTATTGGCGGG
>Ga0268261_10004618_pt1 | contig 10336 bp, 6 predicted proteins | sample TergutNc150P1_FD_190353 | JGI IMG/M metagenome (GOLD analysis project Ga0268261, IMG submission 190353) | Nasutitermes corniger P1 segment gut microbial community from laboratory colony in Florida, USA - Nc150 P1 (SPAdes) (version 2) | ecosystem: Host-associated > Arthropoda: Insects > Digestive...
TTGTGTGTGATCTAGAAACATCAAGAATGGGTGCTCCATATGTATATGACATTAGTAGCCTAAAGGTTAATAATTTAACCCTTATCCTGCTAACGTGGAGAAAATGGTGAGCTCTTAATAATGCCAGCAAATAGCAGATGGGATTTAATTACAGGGACCAATTTCCTGCTCCTGCTCAGCAGACTACAAACCACCAATTTTTCTTATTATGGGACAAAACCATCAGTTGATGCCATACTGGTGATATGCTTAGTGAAGAAAATAAGTGAGAAAATATCGCCAGTGTTAACATAAACAACTGAAAAATGCAAAATGATGAAAAACTGGAGAAAGCATTAGCAAAGTAGATAGGACAGTTAGATGCTGAAAATGGTAGAGCAACAGATGAATTTATTGCAGAAAATGCCAAAGAAATTGGCCTGCAGTTTGGTGTTGTAGACTTTAAATACAACTGTAGGTGCACTCCTCCAAACAGCGTCATGGATTATCATGGCATGTAAAATGAGAAACAGCAGAGATATATGCAGAAGTCTGAAAAAATTGCTGCTAAGAAGGCTCGTATATGTGTTGAAAAAGTGTGTCCATTTTTTTTTAACAGAACAGTGATGATGATAACCCGATGCAGCATCTTGTAGCTGTTGCTGTTCTGAGAGTCAGTGAGAAAAAAGTTTCAACAAAAACTGAGAAATATTTCACACCAGTGGAATGATGATTTTGCAAGTATTGGCCATTACTGCTGTATTAAATGTTTTTTCTATGTTCTTACTTTGTCATCTTTCTATCATTTTAAATTTTTTCAAGTTTAAAAAGTTACAGTATTTTGATTTAGCACCACCCTTGATAATTTGTGGTGGTTTGACCCTTTAAACGCTGAGTTAAATCCCATCTGCCATTTGCTGACATTTTTAGGAGCTCACCCTATATTCCACATTAGCAGGATAAGGGTTAACCACAGACTGTGGTGAACAAACAGTTGTACAGTATTTGGGTTGGTGTCAGTATCATAATGATTGCTTGTGTACAAGATGCAAACTACGGACATTGTGTGATTCAGGCATCTTATTTTGAGGTAATGTAATTGTCTATTTTCCACTTGTTTGGAGCTCATCGTACATGTCATGTTGACTGCCTTCTTTTGTAATATTGCAGTGTTCATCTTTGCGAAATTCATTATGAACAGTCCCATGCTGCTTGCTTCAGTGTGTGGTATAGCAGAATGCATGATGACATGAATTTACACTACAGACCAGATCTTTAATCAGTTCATTTCTGTTCGCTTGAGTGCAAGTTGAAACCCCATCCTGGGACCAAGGTTGTGATAACATACGGCCCGGATGAGCACATCACCCGTCTCAGAATGGTGAGAGATCAATGTGCAGCATTAGTGAACTGGTGACTTATAACGTGTTCTTGGTTGTGCGATGAAGGACTAGCATATAAACATCAGATCTGTTGTATGGCTGAACAGTAATTAAGTACAAGTTTTTCAGTTCTGATGCATCCCATATACACAATGACAAGTACTGCATGCACCTCAACTTTCAAAGTCAGTGTTCTGGAAAAGAATGTGCATGTGGTATTCTAATACTTACAGTATTTTTCAACTTTGTGTAATGAGATATACAGCATAAAAACATTTCTCTCAACAATCCTGTGATCCCAACAGCAAATTCTAAGAAGTTTTCTTTCTCAGAGTTTTAGTGCTGCATTCAGTTTGTTGAGATTATAGTCTTCTAGGAAGTGGTATGGTGTAGTGTAGTATCAACATGAGAGACAAGGCAGTAGGTACTATTATTTAGAGCAGCTGGCTGCATCCTCTCATCTTCACTGAATATGGAGGCAGCTGGTTGCTCTGAAACATTGGTACCTATGTACCGCTCTATAGCATCTCAGATGTTGTATATGTTGTCTGGTCAGTTTGGTCAATTGAAAAGACAGTAAGATTTTTCCCACTTTCTGGTATTATTTTGGCACAGTAATAGAAGTGTCGTTCAAAGTTTACGCAGCTCTGTTGAAATTCTAAACACTGTAATGTGTTGGTGCTGGTGGGTATGAAATGTATTTGCTGTATTGTGAGATGTTGGTATAATAGTATGTAGAAGCGGTATTTAAAATTCGAATAACTGGGGAAGTATTGTCAGTCATCAGCATGCAGCTGTTGAATTGCACATTTAACAGTGTGTAGTAATTTGGAGCAGTAGGTATAAGTGGAGGTATGTTGGCAGATTGCCCTGTTAATGATTTCAAAGTCCTGGAGATATTGTGATAGCAGGCCTTGGTGTTTAAAGATAATAGATGGGCTAGCAACATTTTATGAGCAAACTCATAGATGTTCAAACCAAAACCTATTTTCGATGCTGTTTTGACTTTCTGCTAGAGGCAGAACAGGAGATCTTACAAAGTGCATGGAACAATATTTGTAGAAATAATTCTGTGTTGATATGTGAGGGCTGGGTAGGATTTGCTGAGAGTAGTGGTAGAACTGGAAGGTTGCTGCTTGAGTTTCAATAAAACTACATTTTTTATTTTTTGTTTGTTACATACCTGCTACTGCATTCATTTGTCATAATGTGAATAACTTCTGTTTTGAAGAAAACCCAATTTATGGGGTAGTGGTGAAACTTCATCCATGATTAGTGTGACTTGCAGGCATGATTTTGCAATTTTTTTTGTTAAAAGTACAAACAATACACAAATAGTGGTAGCATAATTGTAGGGTAACTACATGCTACATTTTGCACATTAGAGGAAAAAACACATAACTGCCACATTGTATGGAACAAACCCTCAAGAGGTCATAGTCTGTGAAACTAAAGTTACTGAACACCATGGCAGTAGATCTTCAGACACAGTATACTTTAGCATTAGATGCAGATGAGTGCTAAGCCTAATGCTGTGGCTGCTTCGCTGTGGAGACAGGTCCCAAGAAAAGTGAGAGACTGGGCCCTAAGTCCATTCTGATTGTTTTATAATAGTCCAGGAGCCTTTTCCCATAGAGATGTTTGCAGGATAAGTTGATTCTTTGTTTGTGTAACTTTACTCAGTAAATTGCTTAGGTACGTTGAAACAAAGGTGTTGGTATTGTATGTTACTGATCAGACAGCAGATTTGCTGTGTGGTGTTCTGATGGTAGTGTGGCGCATCCCAGGAGCAGACCAGTCAGTGTGTACATGTATATAATGCTGTATTTGTTTGTATATTGAGTCTTTCCATTAACAGATGGGCCTGCATTGCCCATTTAGTTTTGTACTTCCAGACATCTCAAACTATTTATCTTTCTTGTTATACTTGTTTTTATTTTGACAAAAATAAAATTGTTGCTTTCTTCTAGAGAAATACACACAGTCTTTGGGCTTTCCTTGTTTCCCGTTCCCATATTCTCAACTTTAACTTAGGGAAAAGAGACAACCACTTATAAAACAATAGTCTGACCTCTGCCATCCTATGCTTCACCCCGACACGAGCCATATCTCTTACCCACACCAGCCCCTGACCTCCATGTGGGTCATTGCTCTCCACTACCTGCTTTGTAACTGGACCCACCCCTACCCTGTCACCCTCTTTTGTACTGGCTCAGGCTATTTTTGAGCAAAGCCTTTTTTCCCTCTGAATACCCCTACATTTCTTAAACATGGTCATTCTACACCTATCCGCCTATGAAGATGGAACAGACAGAGTGTTCCGAAATGTCTGCATATAAAATTCAGACGCCGGGGAATTACCCAGAAGAAAGCATACAAGTTTAACATGGTTGGCTCACATCCTTCTGGGAGAATAAAATGAGTCCCAATCCACTGCTTAATGCAAGTAAATCTGATATAAATGCAGTGAAAATGTTGGTTAGAAAATGTTATGGAAAGTGTTCGTTGTAAATGCAAGGGTAATGTTCAAATTGATAAATATTTTGGTTGGTAGAAATTAAAGGTACCAAATATGATACAACAGTAATATCCACTACATGATATTGCTTTCTACAGGGGAATTTTTTGGTGAAGTCAGCACTGTAACATGGATCCAAACATAGCTTTCTTGCTGCCAACATTTTATATTCATTCCTGCATTGTAACCGTTTTGTGCTGGAACTAAATGCCCATTGTAATCTGAAAGTGACAAGAATTGAAATAGCTGCTATTTATTTGCATGCTATTGGTGATCACTGTAGGTAACTATGGTTTTTTTTTTTAATATACTGCACATTGACTGTGGTTGACTGTAAGCATGAAAAGGGTGAATGTATATAATGACTGAAGAGTAGTCCTTGTCCTGTTATGTATAAGAAAAGGGTAGGTGCTGAAGAGTTATTGGTTGTGGAGAAAATGAAATGCAATTTGGATATAGCAGGAGTAAAAGAGGTTGGGCTGTCTTACGAGGAAAGGCATGTAAAGGAACTAGTAAAGTCTTCAAACAGCAGTTGGTTAATGACAACATGTACTTAATCCTCTGAAGTCTGATACTGTAAATGTGGGCACCCCTATCGAAGATTACAATAGTACAAAGGGCACTTGTTTTAAGAATTAGAACATATTATATACATAGGCCAGAAGATATACATTGTAAGCTTGACAGGAAGAAACCAACTGGAGGAAATGAGAATTTGTGTGTAATTACTGATAGTGGGTAGAATTCTAAAAGGTTCCCACATCCCAATATTTCTATATCAGTAGTAACATGACAGATATTAGAACACTTAAAAGGGTTTCCTGACACAGTGACACATAAGTGGAATGATCAGATTTTAGTTGAGTTGTGAGTATGATTTGATAGCCACCCGTGTAGAGTGGCTGAATATAAGCTGACTGTTACTGAGTGCAAAATAAGGTTAGACTGCTGGGGGGGGAATGGTATTATGGATGAAGAAGTTATGTTCAAAGAACTGAGTGACATAAAAATAAAGAATACCAGATTAGAATTGTTTACAGATTTTCAGTTTGTGGAAAACCCAGAATACATAACAAAATACAGTGAAATGTCAATGATGATAATGCCTGAGAAATTGTGGTTAAGCACAAAACAGAGCTAAAGAGAGTTGAGAATGTCACAGCAGTTTGTGGTTTCAAACTGTGGTTTAATGAAGAGTGCCCTAAATCAATAGAACAGAAATAGATAAAAGTGGTAGTTGGGAAACCCAAAGGGGAGAGGCTACATAGCCGAAGATGGGAGGAAAATGTTAAGAGAGAAGTTAAAGAAATTGGATGTGATGTTGTGAACTGGATTAAGATGGCTTAGCATGGGTCCATTGACAGGATCTTGTGAATGTGGCCAGAATGCTGGTGTTGTTAATGACTAGAGGACTTGAACATGTGGGGAATCACTGTGAAGTTTGTGCCTCAGTTACTCACTGATGGACAGAAGCAGCAGTGTGTTTGTGTACCAAGAATAGGATGAAGCTGGAAGTGACCTAAATATCCTCTTGAGGATCAGAATGGGAAATTGAACAAGGATTTCCTCTTATGACCCAGAAAAAAAACAGGAGACCTCTTAGTGGAAAAACCCATCCTCTCCACATCCAAAGAAAGCCAGGTAAGCCTAGTCAAAATTCAAGAACATGTTTTTCATCCGTTTTGACTGTGATGGCACTGTTCATTATGAATTTATCCTTCCAGGCCAAGTGGTTAAGCAACATACCACTCAGAGATTTTGCAGTGATTGAAGGAGCAAGTCCACTGGAAACATATGGAATGAGGAGGAACCTGGACTGGTTGTTTCACCATGACAGAGTGCTGGCACACACTGCTTTATCAGTGCAGAAATTTTTGGCTACTAACAACATGGCTGTGGTCTTCCACCCATGTCACTCCCCTGATTTGAATCCTGTGATTTCTTCTTCTTTCTGAGATTGAAGTCACAGCTACAAGATTATGGTTTTCAGTATTCCCTTGAAATTTAAGAACAGTTGCCGACCATGCTACGTGTGTTTCCAGGAGGTCAGTTCCAGCAGTACTTCATCAGTGGCAGAAACTGGGTCCATTGCATAAATTCAGAATGGACATCAGTGACCAATAACAAAGGTAAGCATATATGCCATGGTGAACTCAGTCTGGAAACTTTTTAATATATATATATATATATATATATATATATATATAAGAGTTGATGTAAAAAATTTCCAGGCTCCCATGCACTAATAAACCACCATCAGATACAGATGAAATTAAACACATTCAGTTACTCTTCACCCAGCTACATTAAACTGGCTGTTAATTTTGAGTTACTGAAGTTGTATCTGGAAAACAGTGGTAGTATATAATTTTTTTTTTTTTTTTTTTTTTTTTTTTTTTTTTTTTTTTTTTTTTTTTTATTTTATAAATCCCATTACAGGCCTGGACAGGCCCTGAGGGTTCCAGGAGGTTGAAGCTCCCAGATTTCAAGACATTCGGTACATGGAGGTGGTAAGGTTGTCAGCCCTACACACCAGCCGCCTTTACCCCCAGGAAATATTCCTGGTACTTATTTCTGTTAGAGGCTGAGTCAACCCCAGGACCATAGTGCGGCCGGAAGGATTGTGTCAATGAAAAAATCCAGTGACACCATTGGGAATCGAACCTCCAAACTTCCGACTTGTAGCGCAGTGCCTCAACCAACTGCGCCACTGCGTGCCCCCATAGTATATAATAGGGGTGCAAAAATCTAAATTTTGAATGGCAGTGCCTAGTGTCTGTGGTGGCACCAAAAATTTTGAAGTGACTCCTTGATTTTTAAGAAATTTGTGGAACCCTGCTGTATAAATGGATTATACAGATAATGGTTTGATAAAATCAAATATAGTTTCAGATGCTGATAATGAACACAGTGTTTGATACCATGTATTAGAATTTCTTGACTGTAATTTTTTATAGCATTGAGTAGTACTGGTGTGCAGGATACTGAAGTTGTTTGATTTCAAGCTTCTTCTGTGGTGTAAATGATATCTGCGCTCTTCTGGGATTTTTTGTAGCATAGATTGGTAGTTTATTGCTGATGTTTTGGGACAAGCTATCAGTCCCATCTTCAAAAGTCAAGCACTCCTTGATTCTTGACGATGGGGCTGATAGGTTGTCCTTAAACATCACGAACAAACTACCAATCTAAGCTGCCTAAAATCCCAGAAGAGTGCAGAGCTCAACTGAAGTTTATTCTCCATGGCCTAAATGTACCGGCCACTCTTCTGTTTTCCAGTAAGAAAATTCTGTCCAGTTTCTAATAATTCAAATATAAATAATGAGTGCAAGAAGGATCTGGAGTATTTCAAGTAGAATTATCAAATGTTTCCTGTAGAACTCAGTTGCACTAACATGTATAGCATATTTTGACCTAGGTGTACAGGTAGGTGTTAAAATGTTCAGTGCCTCTTCTGGCTTACAAGTATAAATACCATAAACACAAACTGACCTTATGAAACTTGGTGTATCATGTTAGTGGAGACCTCCCTACTTTTATTCTTTCTAACTCTTAACAAAGAATACTAACATGATTACTCTGCAAACTTCTGAGATTCGAGGAAAAGCATTTCACTGAGGATTATCTCCACTGACTGCATCTTCTGCTTCCCATACATAACTTATGGGAAAATGTGAAAAAGTGCCCAATATCAGCAGTGTCTTGTGGAAATTTTCTGTTGCTGCATAATCTCCAGAATAGAACCTTGGAGTTACAAACTGTGCCTTGTTGGTAATGACTATGGGTATGTCATCTTGTAAATGGTTAATGAATGACAAAATGTCAGTTCACACAACCAGGAAGACAGTGATGGACTAAAATTAATGGTTACATATTAAATGTTAGAATGAACATTCAGCTTTCATTATAACCTTGAATATGATAGCATTTATTGTATTTCCTCACTGGCTTTCTGATTGTGTTGAGGAGCTTTCTCGACTAGGTAGTAAATAGTGCCATTTCTTTACAGTTTAAAGTAAAAATTACTGTAAAAGATTGCTACTAGATGTAAGTGGCAACAGTCTGCCAGTTTGACTCGCTTGTGTGAGGTGTGTTTTAGGCATCAGATAAATGGAGCTGTCACTCAAGGTATTATGAGTGATGACTACCAAGGTGCTACACATATCAATCTGTTTTTGCACTGTGTGTCAGTTATGCATTTTACAGAATTGAATGCAGGAGCTCTATTAAGTTATATCTCTCATATTATACTGGTGTTCTGTCTGGAGTAAGATGCAGGAATTGCAGGACTCAGAGGATTTTTACACCAATACAAAGGATTAAGTTGAAAATTGGTTGCATACTTAGTGAATAGCTAGTGCACAAAATTTGGATGGTGAGCTGTATCTTCACACAACATGGAAAGTCATCTTTATTATCAGAAGATACGTTGCTGCTGTACCTAAGCATCATACATGGTGATATGGTGATACATGACCTATGAACCAAGTTCAGTCAATCAAATTTCAATTTAAAGCCTATGTATACACAGCTGGTTGACCATCCCCTTTGATTGATTATCTTGAATACTTCATGGTAATAAACAGAGATCTATGTACAAATATATACGTATGTACAAAAGGTAAAAATATTACAGCAGTTTTTGACACTGCATTTTATATCTGATATGCAGGTGGCATTCTGTTAATTTTGTCAGTGTCTACCCTGGTAGATGAAGGACTAGATCAGGTAGCTAGTAACTGTCACAGTTATGCAGACTTCAGATTTGTACTGTACTGCGATGAACTGTTTATTTAGGTGCAATTGAATATACTGGTCTCCATGAGCAGGTGGCTGTTTGGCTGTCTGGTGCTTGTTGGAATGGTTTGGATCCATCTGGAGCCACGTACAGGTTTACTTGATAATCAAGTAGCACTTTGTAGTCATACACATCACCAAGTTGCTGCGGATAAAAAAAATATGACTGCAGTAGCCTGAATATGGTTTAGTTTGAATTATCCACTCTTCATTGTGTTGTGTGGATACTTTGATCAGTAACATTATGATGGGCTCACTGAGATGTAAGAAATAAAAAATATTTTCAATATGATGACTTGAAAGTCCAAGCCAAAGAAGGGATGGTACACTATATAAGCTTCAATATAAAGCAGCTCAAAATGTCCAGTGACTCCCTTTTTCCCACTGAGATTTTTTTTGGGGTGGGGGAGGAGGGTTAAAAACTCAGAACACTTAGAAATTTTTGTAACAAAATTTCTGAGAGGTGGATATACGAATAAGAATAATGCTTATAGTAAGTGAGCTTATGTACTGTATAAAATTAGAAATAATGCGTAAAACTGACCTTACATACCGTAAGAATGTAACTCAATATGTCTTTTTAACGCAGACATTTCACTTTTCACATGACATTCAAAAATGTCGCTTGCTGTGAGACCTTGTATATAAGGTGACTTCTGCTTTTCTGTGTGGCTATTTCTGAACAAGTCCTCACCTTATATTATTCAGGCTTATACAGTATGTGAAAGAATTGTTTTGGAGGGTTGAGGGGAGACATTGTAGAAATGTGAATTGGTATTGCATCTAATGTCAGTTACAAGATGTACCACACAAACCTGTGTTAGTGGGCTGGTGTTGGTGGTGAAAATTCCTGCAAAACCTTTGCTCTGTGCCAGCTTCAGCACTTCAGCCTCCATGAAATCCATGACTTCCACATTCTGTTGGTAGTTGAGAGATGGATTGGTTGCCATCATGAAGCTATGCAGAACTTTGCCCTTTTCCTGAGGCAGCTGCTTTTCCCTGAGAATTTCAAATTTAATTGCCACAGTGCTGAAACTTGAAAGTTTAAAGAAATTTCTTGTTGACATTTGAGGTTTTCACTACAGTGAGCATTAAGACCATAGTCTTGTGGCATGTGTCACTGTGTACTCTGGTAGGTTGTAACCTGTTACTGTCATATTCTGCCCTGGAGACAAAGGCACTATGTTTCTCTGAAGATCTGACAACCATCTACCAGACTACACAACATCAAATACCAGATAGAACATTCTCATGACTTCTCTGCTTAATCTGTGTGTTTGATGAATGTCTGAGGTGCACCTATTAAATAATGATATTGCATGTGCAGTTTGTGCCTTTGACTGTTGAACACCGTAAAAAGGTAAAGGTAAAGTAATCCCACTACAGGCCTAGTGGCTTTTGGGGTTCTGGTAGGTACAAGCTCCAGAATTTCTAGACACTCGGCACATGAAGGTGGTAAGGTCGTCACCCTTACGCACCGGCCGTCTTTACCCCCAGGAATATCCTGGTACTCATTTTTAGAGGCTGAGTTGACCCCAGGGCAAATGGAACTGCCTGATGCCCCGGAAAATATCCCCAGTGACCGGGGATCGATCCCAGGACCCTCCGACTAGTAGCGCAGTGCCTTAACCACTACGCCACCCCAGGCCCTTGTTGATCACCG
>Ga0268261_10004619_pt1 | contig 10336 bp, 5 predicted proteins | sample TergutNc150P1_FD_190353 | JGI IMG/M metagenome (GOLD analysis project Ga0268261, IMG submission 190353) | Nasutitermes corniger P1 segment gut microbial community from laboratory colony in Florida, USA - Nc150 P1 (SPAdes) (version 2) | ecosystem: Host-associated > Arthropoda: Insects > Digestive...
TTATTATTATTATTATTATTATCATCATCATCATCATCATCATCATCATCATCATCATCATCATCATCATCATCATCATCATCATCGTCATCGTCATCGTCATCATCATCATCATCATCATCATCATCATCATCATCATCATCATCATTATTATTATTATTATTATTATTATTATTATTATTATTATTATTATTATTATTATTATTATTATTATTATTATTATTATTATTATTATTATTAAAGTAGGCTGTTTTGAAAATTATTCATCCTGGTGACTGTTAAACTGCACCTACAAACTGCTAGATAAATTGGATACAATGGATACATCAAAAAGAGTATATTTTAGTTTAAGCTGTCAAAATTAGGTTTTGCTTTATATCTGAAAATGCATTCAATTAAGGCAAATAGAAACATAGTCAGTGGTCAACTGTGAGAGTTTTGTGTGTTTTCAGGCAACATTGGTCAACACTGCAGAATCCATTAGAGTGCGTTTTTTCCTAGATTTGTTGATGGAGCAACGACATCCTGTGATGCTGGTGGGGAATGCTGGTGTGGGGAAGACAGTATTGGTCTGTGACAAACTGTCTTCATTGTCTGAAAATTACGCAGTTGCCAATGTCCCATTTAACTTCTACACTACATCAGGTGAAATCTGGATGACATGTGAAAGACATTTTATTTATATTAAGTAAAAAAAAATGCTGTATATTTAATTAAATTCTGTTTAAATTAATGTTCAATTTTACAAACTGTCTTGTGTTGCAGAAATGCTACAGAAGATTTTGGAGCGGCCATTAGAGAAGAAAGCAGGCAGGAATTATGGTCCACCTGGAAACAAGACCCTTATTTACTTCATTGATGACATGAATATGCCTGAGGTGTGTTCTGTAATCTGATGTATCAGCAAGTTATTTTGAAATACTTCTCAGGATTTGAAAATGGTTATATATAAAATATTTCAGTAATAAATTTAATAAACTAAATCAGTGCTTCATAACAATGCAGCTGACTCATGTTCAGGAGGTCCTATAATGTACCGTATCAATGTGTTGTGTGCAGGAACATGTTATCTTGTGTGATATTTAAAGGTAACCATAATCCTCACTTTGCTAAGGTTTTATGGAGGGTTTACTCACATTCATACTAATAACATACTTCAGTATTATTATGAAGAGTCACAGTTGTTTTTCTCAGTCATTACTAAATTCAGAGTTTATAATGACTAGCAAATCTGTTACTTTCTGTAAGACTGCTTCATCTATAAAGCTGTAAGAGCATTCTTCCTACATGGTAACCATTTCTCTGCTTTGATGATCATTAGGATTCTTTACATTCTGAAAGGTACACAGTGTGATCAAAGAATTATACTTAGTCATTTCTGTAAGTGAATCTGCAACAAAGGTGAAAAGGGAGGCTATTTTGCTAATAGTTTAGATGAAATTCAACCCAAAAGTCTAATTTTCTGAAATACAACTTTGTGCACATCAATTGTCATTTGAATGCCATAGTAGCAGTAGTAGTAGCAGTAGTAGTAGTATTTATTCCGTCCAATCATCATACACATGATAGCAGACTCGTCATTCATAATACCCTTCAGACAGGTAACCCTCTTTACAAAGCCAACATACACAATGTATACAGATAAATCCATAAAATTCTTATATACATTATAAAATCAATTATCCACACATATCGAAATCAAATGCTAAGTGGATACAAATTCTTCCAACGAGTAAAAAGATTGAAGGAGAAGGAATTTCTTTAATTTTCTCTTAAAGGCCCTATAATCATCTATTTCTTTTAGGAATCTCGTCAGATTGTTTTATACTTTCGTGCCCATATTTATTACACTCTTCTTGTATACTTCAGTATTTTGCATTTTGACATGGAGATCGAGTTTTTTTCGTGCATTATTTTGATGAACCTGGGTATTTTGTTCCAGGGACTGACAATATTTTCGGATAAAACATATATACAAATAAATTTATTATGACATATTGCCAACTTTATACATGTTATGTATCAGTATCTCCTGAAATTAAAATAATGAAATATTCCATTTATTGTATACTACAACTTAAAATGTATAGGCCTATATACCAACTGAAAAGAGTTCTAGTAGTATAGTATCTCTTCAGTTTTGATTTGGAACAATAAGCAACTGAACTGAACAGTGTTATTAATCTACATTTTCTGTTGCTTGGTGAATAACAGTGAATTAAATATTTTTAATTTTGAAAGTTCAAAGCCACATGCAATGCAGTTTTAGTCTAGTTAAGCTGTATTTATTGAATTTCTCGCTCTACAGGTAGACTCCTATGGAACAGTGCAGCCTCACACGTTGATCCGTCAGCACCTTGACTATGGTCATTGGTATGATCGTAATAAACTGATACTGAAAGACATTCATAAGTGTCAGTATGTGGCCTGTATGAATCCTACAGCTGGCAGCTTCACAATTAATCCACGTCTCCAGCGCCATTTCTGTGTATTTGCTATCAGGTAGAAATAAATGACCTACTAGACAGTGTATTACATTTACACATTGTGAATCACACTCCACCAAGTGAAACTTGCATGTAGTAATAATGGTAAACCTTGAAAAGTAAGCTTGAATTACTGAAGACCACCTATACAACCCCTGGGACATCACATCTGCTGTTGATGAGAAATCAAAAGGTGGCTGTGTTTTACTGAGGTGTTTATAAGTTTTCCACACCAAATGATTTTTGAGCTCTTACAGCAGCTAGATACATTGTCTTCTGTCTGCTTCCGCTGCCAACCACTAATGATGGAGACAAAGTCAGAGAGTCATTGAACCACTGGGTATGAACTCCACACTTACACAGCTGACTGCCTGAATAGACATAATTCAACTGAAAACCATATTTTGCATTAATCATGCTAAACAATAAATTATGAAAGTGTTTATTACCATTTTACCTGCTACTCTTTGTATGTTAATAAGAGCCAATTGTGTGGAGTAGAGCTTTTTGTCAGAAGCTAGTAATTGTTTGTCTAGTTAAGGAATTCCCTACATGTTATTGAAACTGAAGTTTCATTATGGTTTTCACAAGAGCATACCACCAGTCCCTTCTCTGCATCAGATCTATCCAGTCTGTAGCCTTCAACCATGTTTCATTGAGATTAATTTCAGTTTTTCCTATTCCAAGCATAGGTCGTCCAGGTGGTCCATTTCCCTCACATTTTCCAACCAAAACTGTATATGAATTTTGCTAGTCTTATATGTGTATGATATATACTGTCCATCTTATTTTTGTTGATCTTAATAAAAAATAACATTAAAAATCAAGTCTGCTAGGTTTTTGGGCATTAGGATGTTAATGCTGTGGTGTTTGTTCAATAGTTCCTGATATTTTGAGGATCATAGTGCCTTCATCTTCTGGGTCACACAATCCAGGAAGAATATTAATGCTGTAAAGTAATGTCTGTTATAGATTCATGGGTGATGAGGGTAGTGGTAGGAAGGGGAGAGTGGCGAGTCTGCATTTGGTAGGTTCTCAGTGTAGTGGATAGGAACTATTTGCCAGTTGATAGAGTGTAACATACTAGAAGATTTGAATCTTCAGCAATGCTGCTGTAATAACCTCAAATCTCAACAGATAACATGAAGTTAAATGAACTCTGTAACATTTATGTGTTGCTGACAGCTTTCCTGGAGCAGAGGGAGTGAATACCATTTATCACTCTATACTGTCACAGCACTTGTCCAACCCAGAGTACAAATTTCTGACAGTAATGGTGAAGATGACATCCAACATTGTTGCAGCATCACTTGCTCTGCACCACAAAGTGTCTCAGGTGTTCCTGCCCACTGCCATCAAGTTCCATTATATTTTTAATCTCAGAGACTTTTCTAATATTTTCCAGGTAATGTACCATACTGCATACATGTAGCATTGTGTGTTTACCATCAGGAAATTGCTTTGCTTTCCTTATTCACTGCCTGTTTTATTGAAGTCCCTTTTCTTGCTCCTGGACAGAACAAGTCTGGAGTAACAGAAACAGAGATAAGACTGTCACTGTACTCGTATTTACTCCCTGTTGTTTCTATCAATGCCTGAACTCAGTGTTTGTGCACTGGAGTTTTTTCACCTAGATATGAAGCACTACCAGTGTCTGTTGTAGTGTGAACTTTCAGAACATCAAATACTATATTTGTTACTAACATATGTGATATATGTACAAAAATATATTCCCCATGTAAATTAATATGATTTTGATTAATATGTTTTTTTGTTATGTCTGTGTTATTTATCCTTTCCTTTATTAGTGATAGAGCAGTTCTGACTTATAAAATATCTGCTAGTCACAGGTTGTTGATATTTAAATCATACTTTTTTTTTGTTATGTAGGGGTTGCTTTTCAGCACCACTGAATGCTTGCCTCAACCCACTGACTTGGTGAGACTTTGGATGCATGAATCACAGCGTGTTTATGGTGACAAACTTGTAGATGAGAAAGACATTGAAGCCTACAGTAAAATACAGGTTGACATAGTCAAAAAGAACTTTGAGGTTTGTATATACAAGGTATATGGTTAGGGAAATTCTTTCATATGTTGAAAAACATCAACATTACAATAGCATGAACTTTTAGAGTTGTGTTTCATGACATTGAGAATTACATACTTTATACTTTATAAGTCTGGCTGCTTTATGCAGTAATAGTTGAAGATCTGTGATGTTCAACACAGAAAACTTAGTTATATTAATGAAACATATGCTGCTGCTTTCAAAATTCAAAAATACTGCACAAGGAGTCTTTAATCCTGTAAGTCTGAATGGGAAAACACTTTCCCAGTATTTAAATGCCCATCGTGGCTGAATGGGAAAACACTGTCCCACAATAACATGTAGTTTTTTAAACTTTCCGCATTTATAATTACATGCCTGGGGCACGTGGTAGTGCAGTTGGTTTAGGCACTCCATTACAAGTCAGAAGGTCACAGGTTAAATTTTCGATTCCCGATGGTGTCATTGGAATTTTTTATTGACATAATCCTTTCAGCCACACTATGACCCTGGGGTTGACTCAGCCTCTAACAGAAATGAGTACCAGGAATATTTCCTGGGGGTAACGGCAGCTGATGCGTAGGGCTGACAACCTTACCACCTTCATGTGCCGATTGTCTTGAAATCTGGGAGCCTCAACTTTCTGGAACCCTCAGGGCCTGTCCAGTTCTGTAATGGGATTGCTTTTTGCTTTTATAATTACATGTCTCTTTTTCACAGTATTTGTCTTAAAGGCTTTTATAAGCATAAAAAATTGTGTGAAATTTAATTCTAGTTAAAATGTCCCTAATGAGGTTTAATATTTCTTACTAACAGCCTTTTGATTTTTCCAGCAGTCACAAATTATTTACAGATGTTTTCAGGCAGTGGTTCTTATTTTTCCCTCATATTGGTGATGTGGAGCAACTACAAGCACATGAAGGCCCTTCCAACAAGTCTCTATTCCTTCATAAAGCCCCTTCTATAAAATCCACACCCTCTTCAGCCCCATTATGTCATCAAGAAGATGTTACTGAAAAATATCTGTTCAGTAATGAGAGTGATAATATTTACTTACAATTGTGTGTTCTGCTTTCTCTTTTTTAATGTCAGTTGGTTCTCAGACCTGCAGTTTGGTCTGATATACTTTGACACATGGGGTAGCACACAACCCTGTATGGCATTCTTGACACCTGCATTTTATTCTTTTTTCTTTAATTTTAGTGCAACACACAGCACTGAATTCTCTTACCCTGCGCGAGCCAGTGTCTGTTGTGTCCTGAGTCAGGCTTTTTTTAGGTTGGCTTTGGTAAAAGGCCATGAAGTACTGTTCTCTTGTTGACCAGTAACCTTTCAGCATGTCCGGCTGATCTTGCCCCACCTTCACAATAATCGCCAAAAACAAACACATGTTCTCAGCTGTCATATCAGGCACTGGGGATCACCCTTCATCCAGCATATCGAAGTACTGCTGATAATATCTGTTTGTCTCTTCCACCAACTGTTGTATAGTTGCAAAATAGAAGAGCATGAATTTGCTCAGTGGCAAAGAGTCTTTGTTAATGTGGAGTGCCTCTGTTTGTCATAACCCACTGGGACATTCTGTACAGGTACAGTAGGACAGTTGGTATTGTCTTTCCACTGTGTGAAGTTTGTGTCACTAGTGTCACCTCTGTCAATGTCACTGTCACTGTCACTCTGAGCAGAAATGTCTCTGTCTTCTGATCAGTTTGCATCAGAGCCTGATTCTAATATCATTTCCTTGATGTCTCAGTTGTAAGGTTTTGTATGGTAGCCATATTGCTAAATGCACTTTGACTGAACTCCAGCACACACCAAACCCAACACTTTCTGACTGATCATGAGTCAAGCATCTGCATTGCCTGGCCTGTCACATGTTATTGCTCTGACATGGAACAGACTCATGTGTTGAGTTGAAGATAAGCATTAGCATGAATTCACATTTCAAAAGAATCAGGAAGAAACCTTACAGGTGAATAAAGGACATTGCCTCTGGTCCCATATTGTACTAAACAGAAAAAACATCTGTACGCATTTCTTTCCTCTCCCACTGATTGCATATGAACTTATTTGCCACAACACCCAGATAAGCCAGCACTACCACAAAACCCAAACATCATCATGAGATTGAAACCTAAATAACATCTGAAGATATATGATGACATGCACAGTCAGCCCCAAATTTTATAGCACAGGGTCTTCTCTAAAAATAGGAGCTATCTGAAAAGAATAACTCTAGAAAATGAAACTTAGACTGAAAAGTAAACAAAATAAAAAATGACCTTCAACCAAGCTTTGTGAAAATAGGTGGATTTTCTTCAAACTTGTGGAATGAGTAGATGGATTCATTCTTAAATTTGTAATTTTTATTTCAAGTTTTTTATCCTTAAATATGTATGAAATACAGTGGATAATATCACCAGGTGCAAAAATTGGCATTTAAATCAAAGAGTACCCTGGCTGTCAGCAGCTACCTGGGGATTTAAATCCCTTTTACTCCAAAGGTTAAAATATGTGACCTTGCAGCATAATAGAGGATGATTGTAAGTGGAAATGTAAAGAGTGTTAGGACAATAAGGACATAGAATATCTTATAATTATTTATCTCTCATATACACTACAGGTTCTGTGTTTGATGCAAAACTCTGTGTTATTTATAAATCTTTTTCTAGAGTACACTGACTGAAACAGAATGTCATTCTATATGTTGCAGATCCTACTTTTATCTTATTCATAGTCAATTGTATGATAATATTTCAGGAGGTGGATGAATCCTTACTGGCAGAAAAGCCCAATATTTACTGCCATTTTGCACAGGGCATAGGTGAGCCAAAGTACATGAAAGTGACGAGCTGGGAGTCTTTAGCTGCTCTCCTTCAGGATGCTCTCATGAGCTACAATGATTTAGTAGCTGCTGTTAACCTTGTGCTGTTTGAAGATGCCATGATGCATGTCTGCAGGTAAGACTTTATCACTGACAATCAGAATGTACTACTGGTTTCATTAAGTATTTAATATGGATGGTCTGAACATAATTTAACCAGTTGGAAAAAGGTACACTAAAATATATTGTAAATTTCCTCATTAATTACTGAATTTATAAAACATTTTGGAAATGAAACTGTCCGTCTTCAAGTTATCATCCATGTTTGATACACAACTCACAATGCTGAGATACCAGTTTACAAATTGACTTGTGTAATTCACTCTTGGCATCAACATTTTTGCAGGTTAAATGAATTTTGGGCCATCTTATGTATATTCAGAGAAGCAATCGTAATGCCTCTGTGTTCTAAAGCAGATCCAGTCTTGAATTGCTGCATGGTGGACTTGCAGACCTGAATGTTTGGTGGACTTGCAGACCTGAATGTTACTGAAGGCGTACGAGTAGATGTCCATTTTTCTGTGTTATGTTTTTCTTCGTAGTTAGGTTCCTTCAATGGACTGATTCCTTGCCCATGGCTACCTATCAGATGTATAAAACAGCATTTATAAAATACATAACCTGTCCTGCTCAAAGTGTTTGTAGCAGAACAGACTGTGCATTAGCAACTTTGCATCATGTATGCAGTTTAGCATTATGTTAGTTATGTCATGTTAAAGTAATAAAATTATGTTTTTTTATAAGATAGCATGTTTTAGAATATGTGTTGATGTGTGAAAGTATTTTCGTGGCTATGCAGGGAAGTTGTGTTGTTACATGGATGAACTTGTAGGAACTAAAATATATAATGTACTGTATTTCTTTTACATTTAATCAGTATAATCATATTTCATAATACATGTGTTTTGTACTTTAAAGTTAAAGTAAAGTTTACCCTAGAACAGGCCACGAAGGCCCGTAGCAGGAGTAGAGGTATAGCTCTACTCCTTCTTTAACCTAGGTGCTAGATGGCGGTGGGTGGTCAAACGCCACACCCCGGCCACTTTACCCCCAACAAAGACCCGGTACCCATTGTATAGGAGGCTGGGTGGGTCCCGGGGCTGGTCTGGATGGGTGCAGAAAATGTCGCCTCACTGGGATTCGATCCCAGGACCGTCCAGCCTGTAGCAAGTTGTTATACCGACTATATTCCTTGTAATTTACTGTACATTAATGAATTATCCACGTGTATTTGCCTTCAAACTTGTCATTTTTATTTCATAATCATCCTGTCACAAGGCAAGTTGCCTGTGCCAAGTTTCAGTCCTAGCTGTGACATTTACCAGCTTGATTTATGTTTTTTGGGCGCCCTGGTAAAATTACAAAAAAGGACCATTATCTTCATCATGTCTGTTTTTCTGTCTGTCTGTCCATCCACATGGAACAACTTGGCTCCCATTGGATGGATTTTTATGAAATTTGGTATTTGAGAATTTTTTGAAAATCTAGTAAAAAAATTCAAGTTTTGAAAAATCTGACAAGAATAATGGATACTCTACATGTTCTTTATATTTTATGTTCAATACATTTCTTTTTCTGAAAATTGTACTGTTTATGAGATAATGTGGAAAATTATGGTACAGCCAGACTGGCTTCACATGACAATACAGTGCTGCATACAAATGATGTTCTTTGCATGCTGGATAAATAAGACTATAATACAGGTGCATACTCATAATACTTAACATTTATTGCTTCATAATTGATTAATTTTGTATGATATTTTAAATTGTTTTACAGCAACACTTACAAAAACTGAGAAACTATACATTGACTTATATGTCATTTTGATTTATTCCGCTAAATTTTTCATCTAAAGAGGGCCATGTGCAAATTAGTTGGAGTATATTTTTTACAAAACTGGTATGTATAATCTGCATTGTTGCCAGTAACATAAATTTACCATAAAAGCATTGTTGTACAATGGTCAATATCTTTATATAGTTGACAGTGACATGTAACTCAGAAACAACACACACAGAATGCATTGTGGTGTTTCTCCGGCAAAATGGGTATGTGAAAATGCCACAATGTTATGTTATACATATGTTGCCTGTCTGGTAGTAGCTTTCAGTAGTCCCCCCAAGCAAATACAATGATAGTCCTTAAATTAGGCCATAACCATCTCCCTCTGCATCTTTTCCAGTTTACCATTCACTGCTATCTAATCACTTGATGCTATATAGTCTGAACTACTGACAGTGTTCTTAAACTTTAATACATAAACAAATACAAGGTCATCCTATCTATTGTTACCAGTTTTAACATGGTTGCCTTATAGCAGTAGGCTGAGTCTGACATTCACACTTCCAGTCTGAGAATTTTTATATCATTTTATGATGCAGAATTAATCGCATCCTGGAGTCTCCTCGGGGAAGTGCACTTTTAGTTGGTGTGGGTGGATCTGGAAAACAGTCCCTTGCAAGACTTGCAGCCTTTATATCCAGCCTTGAGGTGTCACAGATCCAGCTGCGCAAAGGCTACGGAATTCCAGATTTGAAAGTATGCTGTATAGCTACTTATTAACACATTGAGGACCGGGTCATTTAAATTGTTTAAACCCCCGTTCCCGGGGTTTTTAACAATTTTAACCCTTTAAACGCTGAATTAAATCCCATCTGCTATTTGCTGGCATTGTTAGCTCACCATTTTCTCCACGTTAGCAGGATAAGGGTTAAATCATTAACCCTTAGGCTAGTAATGTCATATATATATATGGAGCGCCTATGCTTGATGTTTCTAGATCACACACAATGACGCAGCACAGTCGGTAGGACTCCTCTGGACGAGTGATCAGCTCGTCGCAGAGACCTCCACCTGACAACACACGACACTCACAACAGACAAATATCCATGCCCCCGGTGGGATTCGAACCCA